>ENA-ORRE01000054-ORRE01000054.1-human-gut-metagenome-genome-assembly--contig:-NODE-54-length-80225-cov-5.426444_pt1 | contig 80225 bp, 64 predicted proteins | sample MGYA00242171_ERZ509126 | MGnify/ENA primary metagenome ERZ509126 (study PRJEB26280, sample SAMEA2338648) | human gut metagenome | biome: human gut; feature: human-associated habitat; material: faeces... | reverse complement strand
CTTTAAACTAAAGGTTTGCGCTCATTGTTGCGTTATATAACTGTCGAAAACGGGAATCTAATTCAAAAAGAAAGCGATTTATCTAAAAGTGAGATGTTATATTCCTTTAAACAAATTCGTCTAAAAAGATTTGGGCACTTTCCTGCAAAAAAGACAAATCTATATCCCACATATTATACCTTTCTTTATGATATGCAAAAGAGGCACATAAAGTGCCTCTTTTGGATGAGCGTTGTCCCTGTATTGCTTTTTTTTAAAGGGCCCAGGGTGACGATGGCGTCATCAGCGCTCCAAGGCTTCATTCGATGACAACCAAATGTCCCTCGCCTTTATTGTATATATATCATACCACATAAACCTAAACACAATTTCAAACTTTTCAGTTTTAATAACATAATAAGCCCCATACTTGACTATCAATTGCGCTTAAATCAGATTGTATATTTATATACCCAAGTCTTACTCACCCCAAATACAATACATACAATCACTTTTTTGTTGAATATCTTCTAAGATAAAGATCCATTTGGCACAAGATTTAAGATTTTGTTCTCGATTCTTTACTTCAATAATAGTCTCAATGGACATCTGCAGCATTCTTCTTTCAAAATCTTCGTATGATTTATTTTGTACGTCTAATCCAAACATTTCATACATCATTGAAAATTCATTATCTTTTACTACATTCAAATCCACTATGATTTTACGCATACTTAGGCCTCTTCAAATTGTGCATTATATAACTTCGTATAGAAGCCATTACGCTTCATCAATTCATCATGGCTTCCCACTTCTACAATGTCTCCATGATCCATAACGATAATATTATCCGCATCACGAATCGTAGATAGGCGGTGCGCAATCACAAAGCTTGTACGACCCTTCATTAACTCATCCATTCCCTTTTGAATCAAGACTTCTGTACGTGTATCCACACTGCTTGTCGCCTCATCTAAAATCAAGATTTTAGGATCTGCCAAGAAGGCACGGGCAATCGTTAATAATTGTCGTTGTCCTTGACTGATATTACTAGAAGCTTCATTTAATACCGTATCATAACCATGATCTAATGTACGAATAAAATGATCGACATGCGCAGCTTTGGCAGCTTTCATGACCTCTTCATCGGTTGCGTTGGGTCTTCCAAATCGTAAGTTTTCTAGAATGCTTCCCTCAAACAGCCAAGCATCTTGTAATACCATACCGACCATATTACGCAAATCACTTCTTGTGTAGTCCGTAATATTATGGCCATCAATATAAATAGCGCCTGCATTTAATTCATAGAAACGCATCAATAATTTGACAATCGTTGTTTTACCTGCACCTGTAGGCCCTACAATAGCGGTTGTTTGGCCTGGCTTGATATACATCGAAAAATTGTTAATGACAATCTTACTTGGATCATATCCAAAACATACATTCTCAAAAGTTACTTGGCCTTGTACATCTTCGAATACAACTGGATTTTGTACTTCAGCAACTTCTTCTTCACTTGCCAAGAATTCAAAGACACGCTCTGCAGCAGCTGCCGTACTCTGTAACATATTCATAGATTGTGAGATTTGTGAGATTGGTTGCGTAAAGTTACGTGTATACGTAATAAACGATTGAATATCACCCACCGCAATTTCACCATGAATCGTTAAATAACCGCCTAGAATACATACGCCGACATAGCCAATATTACCAATTAGGTTTGTCAATGGCATCATTAAACCTGACAAGAATTGGGATTTCCATGCACTTGTATACAATTGATTATTATAGTCTTTAAACGATTTTAAAGAATCTTCTTCCCCATTAAAAGCTTTCACAATTGTATGTGCTGCATACATCTCTTCAATATGTCCATTGACTAAACCTAATGATTTTTGTTGCGCCTTAAAGTAGCGTTGACTCTTTTTCACAACTACCATCACTAGAATCATACTAAATGGAATCACAACAAGAGCCATTAATGTCATTTTCCAAGAAATACTTAACATCATCACTAGAAAGCCAATAATTTGTACAATGCTTGATACCATCGTGGATAAAGATTGGTTTAAAGATTGAACTAGCGTATCTACATCATTAGTAAAGCGAGACAAAATGTCTCCATGACTATTTTTATCAAAGTAAGATAGTGGAAGCTTATCAATCTTTTGATTCATTTCCTTACGAAGCTGATATCCCATTTTATTGGATACACCACTCATCAACCAGCCTTGAAGATACGAGAAGGCTGTACTCATGGCATAGATAGCTAATAATAAGGCACACGTCTTTTTGATCGCATCAAAATCAATGCCACCCTTGCCTTGTACTTTATTCATAAAGCCTTCGGCTATTTCTGTAATAATATTTCCTTGAATCTTAGGTCCAATGACCATAATACATACGGAGACAATGGCACAAAGAATTCCAATTAGGAAAGTAAATTTAAAAGGTTTGATATAGTTGAACAACTTTTTCATTGTACCTTTGAAATCTTTTGCCTTTTCGCCGCCACCACGCATACCACGGCCCATGGGACCTCTTGGACGATTGTTTTGTTTCTGATTAGACATTGGCAAGTTCCTCCTTTGTCAACTGGCTCGATGCGATTTGTTGATACACATCACAAGATTCCATCAATTCAGCATGTGTTCCTTTTCCAACCATTTTCCCTTCATCCAGTACAATGATTTGATCGGCATGTAAAATACTTGAAATACGTTGGGCGACAAGAAGTACCGTACTCTTCGTTTCTTTACAAGAAGCAGCTAAAGCTTCTCTTAATTTGGCATCCGTTTTAAAGTCTAATGCACTAAAGCTATCATCAAAAATATAGATTTCAGGTTTACGCACAATGGCACGTGCAATCGATAGTCTTTGTCTTTGTCCACCCGATACGTTTGTACCACCCTGACTGATTTCAGAGTGGATGCCTTCTGGTTTTTTAGAAACAAACTCCGTACTTTGAGAAATAGATAAAGCAGACTCGATATCTTTTGCATTGGCATCTTTCTTTGAATATAATAAGTTGGATTCAATATCTCCTGATAGTAACATACCTTTTTGTGGAACATAGCCAATGCGACTTCTTAAATCCGCTTGTTTGACATCTCGAATATCAACACCATCCACACAAATAGATCCACTTGTCACATCATAGAAGCGTGGTACTAAGTTAATCAATGTCGACTTACCAGATCCTGTACTTCCAATAAAGGCAGTCGTTTCTCCTGGTTTTGTTTCAAAACTAATATGGCTTAAAACATCTTCATCAGCACCTGGATATCTAAAAGATACGTTTTTAAAGGATACAACACCTCGCATATTGGATGAGAAATCTTTCGTATTCTCTTTATCTTTTACTGTAATATCACTGCTTAATACTTCATGAATACGTAAAGCACTGACATTGGCACGAGGAAGCATAATCGCAACCATGGTGATCATTAAGAAGGCCATAATAACTTGCATCGCATACTGCATAAAGGCCATGATACTACCAACTTGAATGATGCCGGCATCCACTTGTTTGGATCCAAACCATAGAATCATAAGTGTAGTACCGTTCATTAAAAACATCATGATCGGCATCATAAATGCCATAGCTCGTGTTGTAAATAAAGAAATAGAAGTAATGTCTTTATTCGCTTTATCAAATTTAGCTTCTTCAAGATGCTCATTGTTGAACGCACGAATCACTAACATTCCATCTAATAATTCTCGTACAACACTATTCATCTTATCAATCATTTTCTGCATGATCTTAAATTTGGGCATAACAATCATAAAGATCATAAATACAACGCTTAAAATGATCACGACACATAAAGCTAGAATCCAAGTCATATTCGCTCCAGACTCAATGACGTGTAGTATGGCTCCAACACCAATAATAGGTGCATACATGACAATTCTTAAAAACATTGCCACCGTCATCTGTAGTTGTTGAATATCATTTGTGGTACGTGTAATCAAACTGGATGTACTAAATGTATTTAGATTTTCATTCGAGAAATGCGTCACTTTTTCAAATACGGCTTCACGCAAATCTTTAGAGAAACCGGCCGCAATACGACTTGCCAAGAATCCAACTAATATCGCACATACTGCACTGCCTAAGGCATAGCCTAACATCTTAAGTCCTGAATAGATAATATAGTCTTGTTGGATCTTTTCCATATCCATACCTAGATCTGTATATTCCTTCTTTAAAAATTGTGAGCTCATGCTTGTTACTGTCGAATCGCCAAGTTTAGAAATCTCAGATTTTGCAGCTTTTCTATATGTATCCATACCATTCATCATCAGTAGTTGAGGTATTTGTACATTGTTTTCTTTAGCATCCTTACTCACTTCTACCATTGTCATTTGAAGTAGGGTCAAAGTGGAAGAAAGCTTCTCTTCCTTTTCTTCACTGATACCTTTTAATAGATATACATTCTCTGTTTTCAAGGCTGGAATTCTTGTTTTCTCTTCCTTAGTTGCCTTACTAGGTGTAACCAGCTTATAAGAAGATGTCATTAAATCTTTTTCAGAATCGGTTGCGAACATTACATACGAATTGAATGTACTTTCACGAACCTGTTCATAGATACCACTTTCAACACCTCCATTTTGAATGCCTGTATTGACAATGTTTTGCATATAATCCGGCATTGTCAGTTCGCATGTGGCTTGTCCAAACAACAAACCAAGGGCAAGGACAATGGATAGCCAATATGGCTTTAAATATTTCATAATCTTTGTCATTTTTTATTTTTCTCCATATAATGAGCTGTCTTTTTTAAAATATCTCTTAAATGCGCACAGTCAGATGTCCCAAGATAATCTAAATATGAATAAACATTAGCCATATGGGAATCCATACGCTTTTGAAACATGTCGATTGCCTCTGGAACAATTTGAATATAGACCGTTCTACGATCCGTATTCGAATGCACCCTTTGAAGCAGGCCCTTCTTTTCAAATCCAGCAATCATCTGCGATACAGCTGCTGGAGATACACCGAGAATATTTGCCAGTTCACTCATTGTGATCTGATGATTCTCTGCTTTATAAATCGTTTTAAACAACATCACATCTTTGATTCTAGGACCATCTTTACAATGACGGTTATTTCGAACAAAGTTCGTGACTTTATATGTTAGATCAAACAATAAATCTAGTACTTTATCTTGAACTTCCATAAGTAAATTTACCTCCTTCTTTAATCTTTTAAACAGTTGGAGATAAACTCCTCTAAGAACCGTACGTGCAGTTTTCCCGCATACGGCTCCCCACTGTTACTTTAAACATTCTTGTTATAGATGACTATGTCACCACTCCAAATATCTACATGGATATAAGGGCGAATGATTCGGTCATTCCATATTTCACAGAACCTTTCCATTTTGAAGCTTCTTCTTTGACTCCTTCGATTCAACCATTTAAACGTTACAAATAATGAATGATACCAAAGACATTTAATCTCTCGAATCATTCCACTTAAACTGTAGTAGTTAAAACTACCGGTAAGTTTCTTGTTCAATGCCTTCATGAATTCGTCAAGTTGAGTGTTTCTATTCTCTTTGACCCATTTCTTTAAGTTTGACTTGAATTGCTTCTTCTTTTTACGACTAATCTTATGTCCTACAGAATAATAGCCTTTTCTTGTCTTACTGTTGAAATGTGTAAAGCCTAGAAAATCAAATGTTTCTCTAGAAACACTGTTTCTTCCAAATGGAAGTATTCGTGTCTTTTCCTTGGATAGTTCCAATCCAAAAAGTTCCATTCTTTTAATTACGGCTTCATATACTCTTTGTGCATCTCTTTCATATTGAAACATTATCAGGAAATCATCGGCAAACCTTACCAGGTATGCTTCTCCATATAACTGTTTCTTAATACACTTTTCAAACCATAAATCCAACACATAATGTAGATACACATTGGCAAGTATTGGACTAATCAGTCCACCTTGGGGTGTTCCTACACTTGTATCCTCATATTTTCCTTCTATCATGACACCTGATTTGAGCATTCTCGCTATATATCTCAGGTAATTCGGGTCTGCGATATCATTTCGAAGAAATTTCATGAGCCACTCATGATTCACATTATCAAAGAAGCCTTTAATGTCACAATCCAGTATATAGTTAACTTTCTTATACATAATGGTATCATTGATTACTTTAATCGCATCATGAGTGCTTCGTTTTGGTCTGAATCCATATGAACAGTCTAGAAATCTAGGTTCATAAACATCACTGAGTATATCTGCCATGGCTCCTTGAAAGAGCCTGTCTTCATAGACTGGTATTCCTAAAGGTTGGTACTATGTCAAGAAAAAGGACTCCTAAAATAGATAAATTTTAAATTCTAATGCTTTGAATAATAATTATTCTCATATTGATTTGGCGATTCATAACCGCAATGACTATGAATTCGTATTGTGTTGTAGAATGTTTCAATATATTCGAAACATAAATCATATGCATGATCATAATCATAAATTAAAGTACGATTTAACCATTCTCTTTTTATTACTGAATGAAAAGATTCTATGCATGCATTGTCCCAAGGTGTGCCTTTCTTTGAATAACTTAGTATCAATCCTTCGGTTAATTTTTTATAAAGTTTGCTTGTATAATGTACTCCTCTATCTGAATGAATAATTATAGGATCTGCTGTTTTTCTGCGCTTTCTAGCCATTTCTATACATTTCAACACTTCTTCTACTTCCAGTGTCTTTGATAGCGTCCATGCAATTATTTTTCTTGAATATAAATCCATTACACTTGTAAGGTATACAAATCCTTCCAAGGTAAATATATACGTTATATCTGTACACCATGCCTCATTTGGCTTGCTTGGTGAAAAGTCTCTTTTTAATATGTTATGCAGCTTTGTTGAAAAATCACTATCAAAGGTTGTTTTTACATATGGCTTAATGTAACAGGCTTTGATACCCATTTCTCGCATATATACGCCTACTGTTCTTTCCGATATTTTTTCACCTTGTTTTTGCATCTCTTTTGCTATCTTTGGTGCACCATAAATTTGATGATTATCGTCATATATAGCTTGAATTGTTTGAATTCTATTTTTCTTTGATATAGATTGCTTGCTAGGTTTTCGATGCAGATAATTGTAATATCCTGATTTTGACAAATGTAGCTTACTTAGCACTGAAAAATCTTTGTCGACTTTAGACTCTTCAGAGACAAGACAGTACAGAACTTGTGTTATTCTCCCAGAATGCTGATGGCTTTTTTTAGGATTTCAAGAGCATCTTGCGTATCCTTTAATTCACGTTTTAAACGCCTGTTTTCAAGCTCGGCCTCTGTTAGATTCCCTGAACCTTTAAATGTTGCCTGGTTGTTATTGGCTTTAGCTTCCTGCTTCCATCTATATAAAGTACTATCTCCAATACCTAAATTTTTCGCACATTCTTTACGACTTAGTTCTGGATGTGTTAAACAATAATTGACTGCATTTTGTTTAAATTCTTGATCAAACTGTTTCTTTTTATTTGCCATTTTCTTTTGCCTTCCTTTGTCTTTGAATCATCCTCTTTCTATTGTACCACTGGTGTAAATTTTCTCTTTTTGACTAGTCCTATTTATATGCTAACATCATTTCATTCAGATTCTCCTGATACACTTCCTTGGTTACCATGTCTATTCCTGGAGCTTTGTTTTTCTTTTGTAGACGATGTTGTCTTATTAAAGACTCCTTGTCTACTCGATACATTAACGTTTCCAGTTTAGGATGTCTTTTTGACAATGTTCTTATATCTTGTCGTTTTGTTCCCATGTCTTTATAACCTCCAGTGTTTTCAACATGTTTCCCTTCAAGAAACGTAACTGTGTTTTGGTCCTTCGCTCCATGTACTTTCATACACTTCATAGCTACAATATGACCTCATCGGACTTCTTGCAGTTCTTCCCGTTGTTCTTGTAGTATTAGTACTTGTAACAACAGTACCGTGTTTGTCGGAAACTGCAAGACCTCCCAGGTATGCAGCTGATACCTTGACTTCTCGCCCTGCTTTAGAACGCCGGTGGTGTCCGATTGAATCTGGCATAACGATTCAACCTATGTTGGTTGCGGCTTTTATGAGAGCATCACCCACCACTTTGTCAGGCCTAACGACGCTAGATTGCTTCAGGCTTTCGCTTTAGGGCTCTAAGTCTTTCCTTCCTACGCTTAACACTGTACCTCACGATACAATGCCCAAGGATTAGATACTGGCCTCTTTGCTCCAAGAGTTACCAGGTCAGGAGTTTCACCTAACTAAATCAACTGCACCGAACTGGCGCACCATAAGAACCTCCAATTTTATTTAAGTAGCTTAACTATATACCTACTTAACTATTTAGTCAATAAAAAAAGATATGCACAAAACATATCTTTCAAAGAACTTGTATTCACTTTTTTCGCAGACCCAATGATTTAAAAAGAGATTTCAAACCTTTCATACCACGTTAAAACAATGATACATTTATTTGGCGGCTTCCTTTAATTTTCTCAACACTTCACATGCATATCCTACACCATCACGATGAACTCCGATTTTCACTTCACCATAAACCGTATCCAATATTAAAGCACCTCTTGATGCAGTACTATTGTAGAATATATGCTTAATTTCATTCCAATTTCGTTCTTCAATTTTATACCCAAACATTTTCTTAGTGCATTTTGTCAAACGCTTTTCCGTTGCCACATAACACCTTCCAAATGTAGATATAAAAGGTAAATTGATTCTATCATCCGGATCCATAATAGCGATAATCTGTTCATAGCATTTAACTGCATTTTTCTGGGATATTCCACCAAATAATTTATGATTATATGCATAGAAATACGCTTCCATAGCAAGTTCATGATTCTTCATCTTTTTAATTTTCTCTTGATCATACATAACAGGTTCCCTTTCATTTAGTAAGTAATTCCCCAAACATTTATTATCAATAATATTATTAACACAATTGATTCGAAGAATATATAGTGAATTGCATAATTAAGACGAAGGTGGTGCAAGAGGCGCACGTCCAGTTTCTGTACGCAGAGGCTGGTTTTTTTATTTTCAGATTCTCAAAATCAAAAATCGAGGCATAACCTGCATATGTGCATATCATACCTCGCTAAAAGCTTCTTAGCTTTTGTTCCTAACGCTAGTTTACACTTCAATCCGCTAAACAGTCAATCCTTAAAAGAAACATCTTGCTCAATATCATCTAAGTCCGATCTTAAAGTAGTCTTAGATGTACGAATATATACAAAATAGTAGAGAATTGCCAATATACCTGTTAATGCGGTTTCCTCCAAATTATGCTGCAAAGCAGACTGTACCGTTTGAATCAGGAGTGCCAATGTAATTAAGCCAAGAGAAACTCTTTGTAGCTTCCTTGTTTTGGAGAATGTACAAGGAATTCCAATACTTACTAAAAGAACAAGTATAATACGAATCAAATTCACCTTTAACACCTCATTTATACCAATCAAGTATACTAGATTTCCGTCAATTTTCAATCTAAGAAACTTCAGTCATCATCTACATTTAAATATAACTTACGTAAACAAAGAGTTTAATGGTTCTTTTGTATCCACTGTATTATAAAATACACTTATTGTTTCTAACGTTAAAATTAACAATCATACTTGTTTATTAAGATATTATGAAAGTGTTTTGATAATTTTGGAGCAACTCTTTTATGATAAAAATTTACCCCGAGCACCTTTATCTCTCTCCTTTCATTGATTAATTTTTGCAAGTATTCTATATTTTCTTTTGAAGGATTTCCTCCATAAGCTTCAATAGCATTAGATATTTTACGTGATTTATCGTTATATTGGTAAATATCATACAATCTTCCTGTCATGTTAATTATCAGTCCAGAAAAGCATATGATTAAATCTAGAATATTATATTTTAAAATATATAATATGAAGAAAACTATGACGACCAAGAAGATAATTACATACAACTTAAGCAATCGACTTTTGTTTAGTTTTTTATCCCAATTTTCATTTGATTTTTGACATTCAAATTGAGCTTTCGTACCATCTAATGATTTTGGTATGTCATACCAATTCCTAACACCTCGTGGTTTATCATAGCCAGTATTACGCATTTGAACAAGACCTTGTTCTTCATGCTTTGAAAAGATAGTTTCAGTTTTATCCAACACCTTCCACTCATCTGATTCCGAAAATGAGTTTGGATTTATATCTAACACCCTTGCATCATAATAATTTCTTAACAGTGCCGCATCCTTTACATGGATAGATTTCAATTTATCTAAGATGAAAGAAAAAGCATTCAATAACATAGGAAATATTTTCACAAAACATGGATTCCAACTTTCAGGCATAAAAATGCAAAACGAAGTTAATAACAATATAACACAGAGCCAATTATCATATTTTTCAGCCAAATTGAAATAAAAACGTGATGCATATTGTATTTTTAAAAATTTATCTTCATTTTGTCTTTTTAATATTTCTATAGCTTTCATAAAATTCATCCTTTCTCAAATAAATCTTCAACTATTTTTTTTAAACCATCATTGACAAAAAACGGTTTAATAGAATCACCATGACAAGCTCTCATTTTCTTACCAGACCCACATGGACAAGGTAAATGACCTCGATAGCGGTCACTATAAATAAACTTAAGAATTTTACACACCTTAATATTATCCGTTTCTTGAAAAACATCTCCAAACGATTGTAAAACACCTTCAATGCCATGAGATCGTTCACCAAAAGGGAAACAACCAAATCTTTGATAGTATTCATATGAGAAAAAATATGGTTCAACAAATTCCAGCATCCAACTCACTAGATCAAAGCCATCAATAAATCGTATTCTAATCGTAGAATCCGTTTCTAAGCATAATTTTCCACTAATGTAACGATGACTATAATTTGATTCTATAGCATTCCCAACATCAAAAATATAGGGTAATTCATCAGATTCTAAAGGTATATGAATTTCAATTTCATAAGTTTTATATACGTGATAGCTTAACGAATTTCGATTAACTAGTATTTCACCTGAGAGTATTATTTCTTCGTTCGATTCTTTTTCAATATGAAGTTTATCATAAATTTGCAACAGGCTCTTAACCTGTTGCAATGCACTTTCTTTAGAAAAAATCATAGACTACCATAAGGTTTGGCTGCTCTCTCTACAGCAATCGGCTTTGGCTTTTTATTATCGTTACAATACTTTTTGCCCAAAACCGAAGATACAGTCTTTTCTCCAAACCCGTTTTCAAGTGCCGTTCTAAACACTTGTTCGTCCTCAACATTCAAAGAATCAATTAAATCTTTTCTTACTGCTTTGAGCCAACGAAAAAAGTAATATGGTATCTTTGCATCTTTATTCCATCTGTCTGCTAAATTATCTTCAGGATTAGCTGGATTTGGGATGTTCCATTTCCCATCAGCTCTAGACAAATATTTCCTTTCTCCATAATTTTGAATGAAATTTTTATACTCGAGATCTTGCTGTTGTGCGCAAATTGATAACTCTCCAAGTACATATTCTAATAAATCAAAAACCGTAACATAAGGATCGTAACCTGAGGCAATTCTTGCTGCTAAAACATTAATGATAGCTGATATTGGTTTGACATCATCTCCGTTAGTGAGATTAAAATAATAAACATTCATATGATATTTCAATATCTGAATTACACGTTGAAGAGCCGATCGATATAAATCATTTGGGATTTCTTCGACTGAAGCGAATATAGTTCTGTTGTTTTGAAAAAATCGATTTCTAAAATCATTTTTAGAAGCTTCGATAAATGGAGCATTTATAGAGTCAAACCATGTTCGAAATCCTTTTGGATTATTAGTTAACCAACAATAATTTTTCTCACTATTTTGTTTAGGTATAGAAATTGAATCCTCAATCAATTCAGGATAGTTACATTTCTCTCTTAAACGTTTTTTATTTTCAGCATTCTCTTCCGCCGCAGGAACAATATCTATTGAAAATCCAACACCATTTATTGCCGCATACTCAATAGTGAAACATTCAGGATAAGTCTCAAGCTTACCACCATATAAATCACTTGAAGACAATTTTTCTTCAATCAACTCTCTTAGTTTACTTGGGCTGTAATCATCTCTAGTACCACGTACCTGACAAATAAAATCCAAATCATAGTTAGCATCTGGATTTTTTACATTAGGACGAACTACAGTTCCTATAGCAAAAGAACCTTGCGGATACATATCTGCCTCTAAACCATTATCATTCAAATATTTGGCTAGTGCTTTGTATTTTTCAGTTGCGTTCTTAAACAACGTTGGAGAAATATCAAGTTTCTCAATAATAGACAAAATGTCTTTTTGACGTTCAAAAGTATTCATTATAAATCTACCTCGCTTTCTAATTTGATAGCACTCCATCAGCACAAGTGCTATATCGTACATATAAAATAGCATCATAAAAGAATTAATTCAAGTATTTATCGAATATTTCGTTTTTTCTAACGTTTTAGTACTATTTTTAATGCATAAATGTTTTATTTAATTGACATTTTCGTTATTTTTAAGTATTCTATCAACAGAGAAAAATTGGGAGATGTTTTTATGTTAATACAATTTTCAGTTTCTAATTTTTTATCATTTGATGAAACAGAAACTTTATCTATGATTGCAGGAAAAGCAAGAAAAAATGTCGATCGTATTTATAAAAGTAAAAAAATAAAACTCACTAAATGTGAAGTAATCCTTGGAGCAAATGCTTCAGGCAAATCAAATCTTGTATCAGCTTTACAATTTATTCAACAAATGATTGTTGAAGGTTTACCACTAGGGTTTTCTAATAAATATTTTCGTTTAAAACCAGAAAACAAAAATTTACCTTCTGAATTCGAAATTCAATTTCTTTCAGATTCAAAGATATTTGTATATGGTTTTTCTATTATTCTTTCTACTGGAAGCATAATTAATGAATATTTATATGAACAAACAAGTATTGGTTCTAAAAAGGAATTATTTACTCGTGATACAGTATTAGAAGAATTTAATGTTGGAAAATTGTTTGAAGCATTTTCAATGGGCAAAGTGATTTCTTATTCTTTAGCATTTAAGATAAGCTTGCTGATAAGTATTATTTTGATAATGGTTTGTAAAAAATCGAACAGTATTTATATTTATTTTACATTAATAGTCAGCATGCTTTTTTATCAACAGCTGTATCAGTGTATATTTTTCAGGGGAAATATTTCTGAAACAACACAAGAATATACTGACAAATTTGTGGCATATAGCGAAAATGAAACATTAAGAACATATTTGGATAATTTCGGCAAGATTTATGTACATTCAAATAAAGTATATAAATTAGAATACTATATACAATTAATTATTCCGGAAATACAAGTTAAGCGATATGAAGAGAACTATGAGGATGATAATGAAGTAAAAATAGTATTTTCTAACGAAGATTTAACTACTTTTTTGGATAAAAAGTTATATTGCGTTAAATTAGATACAAATGAATATCTTTATACAGATACATATAAGGTATATAAAGATATAAATATGATAATAGCACAGATAGAGGAAGGATAAATGAATATAGGAATTTTAACATATGCAGGTGGATTGAATTATGGTGCACAGGCACAACTGTATGCGATGACAAATTATTTGAAGGAAAAAGGACACAATATTACAGTATTAATGTTTAAACCCAAATATTATTTTGTAAAAAATATAAAAATTGCATTGAGGGTAGAACCAAATTGGCAGAGGCATCCAAAGCATATTATGCAATCAATAAAAAGAATGAAAGCATTTAATAATTGGATAAAAAATATTCCTAATCAAATAGAGGTGAAAGACGGAAAAGAAGTAGATGGTTTGGATTTAGATTTAGTGATAGCAGGAAGCGATGAGATTTTAAATTGCAAACATCCTTTTTATGATGACATATATATAGGAAAAGATATAGATAAAACTGCATTGATTTATTATGCTCCAAGTACAGGAGCTTTATCAGTTGATTATGTGTTATCAGATGAACAGATAATGTGGTTTCAAAAATTTAAAAATTATTCCGCTAGAGATGTAGTTACAAAAAAATTTATTGAAAATAATGAACATCAAGAAGTTACTGTTGTATTGGATCCTACATTTTTATGGGAATTTAATGAAATTACATGTAAAACAAAGCTAGGGGAAAAAAGTATTGTATTATATTCATTTGATTCAATCGCTGATTATGCAGACGAAATAATTGATTATGCAAATAAACATGAATATGAAATTGTTTCTCTTGCAAGAGAATATAGATGGGCAAATATTAATTTGCCAGCAGCAACCGAGCAAGAGTGGATAACGTGTTTTCGTAATTGTGAAGTTGTTATTACGGATTCGTACCATGGCTTAGTTTTTGCTTTGAAAAATAAAAAGAAAGTTGTTTTAATATCGAGAGAAGACAAATTAAATAAGAATAATGGATTACTGGAATTTTTAGGAATACAAATGAGTTATTATAAAAAAGGTAGTATTGATAGATATTTACACACTGAGACTCTTGATTATTCAATAATAAATGAAAACATAAAAAAAAGAAAAATTGAATCTGAAAAGTATTTAAGTGAGGCATTGGAAAATATATGAATATAATATTAAAGATAATAATAGCTGTTTTGTTAATATATCTATTAAACATTTTGTTTTTATCGGTTTATTGCAGAATAGAACGAAAAATAGATAGCATGGTAAAACAAAAAACTAAAAATTCTAATCAAAAAACAGAAAAAATAGAAAATAGCAAGTCTTCTTTGAAAGAAAGAAAACTTGTGAATGCATTAAAAACTTTTTATAAAAATGCGGATCATTATTTTTATGGATGGATGCGGTATTGTCAGATGCGCATGAGTAAATATCCGAGTAATAGAATTAGAAAGATATTATATAAAAGAGTTTTTTGCATGGATATAGACAAAAAAACTGTCATAAGTGCAGGATGTGAGATTCGTTCTCCGTGGAATGTGCACATGGGAAATTGCATCATTGCGGGCAACTGCATAATTGATGGAAGATCAGGAATTATAATAGAAGACAATGTTGTTTTAGGCATGAATGTACATATTTGGACGCAAGAGCATGATGTCAATAGCCCAAGCTTTGCAGTTACACCTGAACATAGAGGTGAAGTTGTAATTGGTGAACGGGCATGGGTGTGTTCGGATTCTACCATATTGCCAGGGGTAAAAATAGGAGAAGGAGCTGTAATAGCAGCAAAGGCATTAGTCTGTAAAAACTGTGAACCATATGGCATATACGGAGGAGTACCGGCAAAAAAAATATCTGATAGGACAAGAAATTTGACATATGTTTTGTCAGGAAAACCGCATTGGCATTTTAATTAAGCATAATCATAAGGAAGGTGTATTTTGGAAGAAGCATTTACTTTTAATTATATAAAAAAAATAGAATGCACTGGATGTGAAGCATGTGCGAATATATGCCCTGTTGGAGCTATGGAGATGCGAAAAGATGAAAGTGGTTTTTTCTATCCATATACAAATTATAAGAAATGTATTGCATGTGGAAAATGTACTAGTGTATGCCATAGGGCAAAAGATAAGCAGGAGAATAACATAAATGAAATTGAAACTTATGCAGGATACTCAAAAAAGAAACAGATAGTATATAGTAGTTCTTCAGGTGGGTTATTTAGAATTTTTGCAGATGAATTCATGAAAATGTATCCCAATGGAAAGGTATGTGCCGTTATTTGGGATGAAGATTTTAAGGGAGTTCATCATGAATTGGGCGGAGAAGAACTTCTAGAAAGGATGCAACGCTCGAAGTATGTGCAAAGCAGGAAGAACCTGATATATAAAAGAATAAAAGAATGTTTAGAAAGAGAGACTCCTGTATTATTTGTGGGTTGTCCTTGTGAAGTTGCAGCTTTATCAACATTTTTGGGAAAAGAATATGACATTTTGTATAAGATTGATCTTGTGTGTCAGGGACCAACAGCACCTTCAGTTCTAGAAAACTATATAGAAAATTTAGAAAAAAAATACAAGTCTTCTGTAAAATCTATTAATTTAAGATTGCCGGCGGGGATAAATTGGATACCACAATGGAGCGATATTAGATTTGATAATAAGAAGAGATATGTCAGGGCATTTTATGAAACTGATTTGGGGATAGCAGTCCATTATATGCAAAGAGAATCTTGTTTTTCTTGTTATGTACGAGGAAAAAATAGATTTTCGGACATTACGTTAGGAGATTATCATGGCGTATCACCACAAGAACCATACTATAATGCTAAAGGAACATCAATATTATGCATAAATACAGCTAAGGGGAAGGCATTGCTAAAACTTGTTAAAGAGCAGGTTTATCTAGAAAAAGTAGAATATTCAAAGGTTGAAAAATACAATAAGCGTTTGACTGAACCAAGGGTAAGAGATGAAGCAGATAAAATCTTCTTGATTACGTATAAGAAAGAAGGATTAAAAAGAGCAATTAAGAAAACCTTGTCATGGAAGAAAAAGGTAAAATATTACTTACCAACGGTATTGGCAAATAAAATTAATGGCTATAAAGGTTGTGGAAAAAATGAAGAATAAACAGATAGTATATGGAACAGTCATTAACTATGCTACAGTTTTTGTGCAAATGATCAGTACAGTTGTTGTAACGCCTTATTTGATAAAAATATTTGGCGATAATGATTATGGAATATATAAAATTATAGTGTCGTTAGCGGCATATTTGATTATTTTAAATTTTGGCGTAGGAAACACATTGATACGTTTTTTGTCAGAATTGAGAGCGAAGGGTGAAGATAAAGGAGATGCAGCAAAAGCATTAGTTTCATTTTCAACAGCATTGAATTTTGTGGCGGGATTATTTGCTGTTTTAGTTGGATGTCTGATATTCCGTTTTATCCCTAATTTTTTTTCCAGCAGCTTATCAACGAGAGATTTGCAGCTCGCTAGAAATATTTTTATTATATTGTTAATTAGCGCTGTTTTTTCAATTCTAACAGATATATATATGTCTTATCTGTTTGTATATGAGAAATATACATATGTAAAAACAGTGGATTTGTTGAAATATCTGTTGAGGGTAGCATTGATATTTTCGTTGATAAACAAAGGAAAGTCGGCTACACTTATAGCGTATATAGATTTGTATGTATCAATATTTACATTTGGTGCAAACTTTTTATATGCGATTTGTAAAGGGAAAATGAAAATTGGCTTTTGCAATCTAAATAAAAATATGCCTATTTCTCCTAAAAAATTCTTTTCATATTCACTATTGTTTTTTTTTAATCTTATAATTGAACAGCTGATATGGAATACCGATTCAATAATAATTGGTATGCGATTAAATGCATCAATGGTTTCTATTTTTTCATCAGGAGCCATTATTTCAGCAGCTTTTAACAGTATGACACAAATTATTAGTACAATGATATTCCCAAAGATAGTTATGAAATTTAGTGAGAACAACCCGAAAGAAAAATCTACAGAAGTGATGATAAAGATAAGCCGGTTACAAGCATTTATTGCGTTCTATATACTGGGTGGATATTTAGTGGTAGGGAAGTTTTTTGTAACAGATATCTGGCTTGATTCTAGGTATGAATTGGCATGGACTACTAGCATGATAGTGATGGTAGGAACAATATTTAGCTCATTAATGGGAAGCGGACACTTGATTTTAAGAGCTATAAATAAACAGACATATTTTTTGGTGTGTGAGTTTGTGATATTTTTGGCTAATGTTGTGGCAACATATGTATTAGTTAAACCATTAGGAATAAAAGGTGCAGCCTATTCTACAACAGCAGCGTATGTTATAGGAATGTGTGTGTTTATAGTCCCATATCTCAAGAAAACGATTGGCTTGGATGTAAAAAGATATTTCCAAAATATTGTGCCAATTGTTGCTTCAATGGTATGTATGAGCATAGTATTATATGTTATTTCTAATAGAATTGGTATTACAAATAAGTTTGAAATGATTATATGGGGAATAATTTATACAGTGTTATATATAGCACTTGCTTATATGGTAAGTTCTGATGAGGAAAAAAAGGCATTAAAATCCATATAGATGAAGGAAGTAAATAAATGATAGTTTTAGGAATATTATGTTTGATAATAATGGTATTTATTTTATTGAATTATAGATATAAGAATTCGTTTTATTATCAAAATTTAGTTGAATTTGAAAATCGTCCTGTGAGAAAAATATATTGGTCCGACAAAATCAAAATGGTTAATTTGGGAAGTGTACATGCCAGATTTGCATTTCAGTACTTTAAAAATGAGGGAGTTAGTCTGGCCCGTGCACCACAATCTTTATATTATGATATTCAGTTACTGGAAAATTATTCGAAGCATATTCCACGAGATACAATTGTGGTTGCTTTTTTTCCTATTGGTTTATTTGCTTTAAAAAATTATACATCATTGAATCAAATTGCAAAGTATTATTATGAACTGCCCAAAGATAGAATAGAAAAATATTCGCTTCTCAAGTATATAATTGCGGTAAAATATCCAATTTTGTATGCAGGGAAAAAAGCAATATATAGTATTGTAAATAGAAAAATTGACTCAGAATGGTCATATCAAAAATGTGTTGTATCTGAAGAAAGATTGAAAAAAATAGCACAGGAACATTGTGATGTCTGGAAGAAACAGTTTCAATTAGAGAATTTGACAGATGCAGATACAACTCATTTAATACCATGCTTTGAATATAATCGAAAGTTATTAGAAAGATTGGTGGACAAATGTAAAGCACAGGGATGGAAACTTGTTTTTGTGACTGGTCCTATGGCACGGCAGATGAACGAAATGTTTTCTGAAAAATTTTTACAAAATTTTTACTATTCGAATTTTCAGGATATAGCAGAAAAAAATAATGTTTTACATTTAGATTATAGACTGGATGATACATTTCAAGATGATAATAATTTGTTTTGGAATGGAGTTGATTGGTTATCTGAGACTGGAAGACGAGTTTTTATGGAAAAATTAGAGAATGATTTATATAAAAATGGATATTGGGAAGGAGACCAGCCATGAATAAAATTAGCCGTACTTTAAAAAAAATGTTTGGTAAAAAGGTTTATGTAGATATTTCAACAACTCAAAGTGGAAATTTGCTAAGAGATAAATGCGTGGTTATTACTGGTGGTTCTGAAGGGATTGGAGCAGCTATTGCCCGCAAGTGTATTAGTCAAGGGGCAAGAGTTTTGATAACAGGGAGAGATGAGGTAAAATTACATAACTTTGCAGATGCAGTGGATAGAGATAAAGTCAGCGTTTTGAATTGGGATATATCCGATTGTACAGTTATAGAAGAAAAATTCAAACAAGTACTTAATGAATTGGGACAAGTTGATATTTGGATTAATAATGCCGGAATATATAGGGATGTTAATTACAGTTCATGCAGGTTACGGGATTGGGATGAGATAATGTCGACCAATATCAGAGGACCATATTTCGCTACAAACAGAGTGGCTAATTATTTTATAGAAGAAAAAATCAAAGGAGTTATATTAAATATTTCGTCTGAGACAGGAAAAGTAGCAGGCACAAATCCATATGGTTTTTCGAAAAATATAATTATGCAATATACAGAGGGGCTTGCAGTAGAATTAGGGAAATATGGAATTCGTTCGAATGCAATTGCCCCAGGTGGAGTTGCTACAAAGATTGCGGGAAGGACAACAGGTGACGAATTATCATTTCCTGCATTAGGTGGAAGATTAATTACATGTGAAGAAATTGCGGAGTTAGCATTGTTTTTAGTAGCACCTTTAAGTTCATGCATTAATGGACAAGTGATTTATGCTAACGAAGGTAATACTATTGTTATACCAAGTGGAAATATTTATTAGGAGAAAAGAATAAATGTTAGCAATCATAATGGCAGGTGGTAGAGGAACTCGTATTTCAGCTATTGCCCAAGATATACCAAAACCAATGATTCCAATATGTGGAGTGCCGGTATTGGAGAGAGAAATAGTCTGTCTTAGAAATCAGGGATTTACAGATATTATCCTTACTGTGAGTCATATGGGAGAAGTAATTATGGATTACTTCAAGGATGGAAGTCAGCTGGGAGTGCATATTAGTTATTACTTTGAAAAAGAGCCGCTGGGCAATGCTGGGGCATTATTCCGGTTGAGACAGGAAATAGAAGAATCTGGAGATGATTCGTTTTTACTATTAAATGCAGATGCTATATTTGACATTGATTTTAATAGAATGGTAACATTTCACAGAGAAAAGAAGGCTGAAGTGACTTTATTTACTCATCCGAATGCACATCCTTATGATAGTGGACTTATTATTGTTAATCGCAACGAACAGGTGGACAAATGGTTGGCAAAAGAGGATAAGAGACCTAGGTGGTATCAGAATAGAGTGAATGCGGGCTTACATGTTATTGCGAATAGGGCTATAGATGAATATTTGAAATTACTGGCAGATGATGAGAAGATGGTTGCCTCAGATGCAGGAGTGCATAGTGATAAGATGGCAATCGTACCTATTGGAAAAGTTGACCTTGATCGTCAGATTTTGAAACCATTATCTGGAACAGGAAAGATGTATGTATACGATAGCCCGGAATATGTAAAAGATATGGGGACACCAGAAAGGTATTATAGTGTATGCAAAGATTATGAAAAAGGAATTGTTCAGGCAAAAAATTTGTCAAATAAGCAGAAGGCTATTTTTTTGGATCGGGATGGTACGATAAATAAATATGTAGGATTTTTGAGAAATATTGATGAATTTGAATTGTTACCAGGCGTGATAGAAGCAATCAAAAAAATTAATGCATCAGGTTATCTGGCTATTGTAGTGACTAATCAACCGGTAATTGCACGAGGCGAAGTGTCTTATGGAGAACTGGAAGAGATTCATAATAAGATGGAAACACTTTTAGGAGAGAAAGGTGCATATATAGATGCAATTTACTATTGCCCACATCATCCAGACAAGGGATATGATGGTGAAATACCAGAGTTGAAGTTTGAATGTGATTGCAGAAAACCAAAACCTGGGATGTTGTGGAAGGCAGCAACTGATTTTAATGTTGATTTGTCAAAATCATGGATGATTGGTGATGGAGAAAATGATGTATTGGCTGGAAAAAATGCTAGGTGTAAGACTGGATATATAAAACGTGAAAATAAGCTGATAGAAGCTGATATAACAGGTGAATCTTTGCTTGAGGTAATTACGAAAATTCTTAATTAGAATTTTATGAAGGAGAAATATGAGACATTTAGAAAAAAAATTAGGGAAACATATTGATTTGTTGATACAGCGATATCCTGTTTTAGAGTTGTGCAGGCAGGATATAATAGATGGTTATTTAGTTATGGAGGAGGCTTATGAAAATAACCATAAGCTTTTGATTGCAGGCAATGGTGGCTCGGCTGCTGATTCAGAACATATTGCGGGAGAGCTTATGAAACGTTTTAAAACTCCGCGAAAAGTATCAGCAGAATTTGCCAAGAAACTTTGTGAGGTGGATTCAGAGAGAGGACCATCTTTAGCTGAAAATCTGGAATGTGGTCTGATGGCTATTCCACTTGTTGCACATGAAGCACTTACTACTGCGTATATTAATGATGTGGATGGACTTGGTGTATTTGCACAGCAATTATTCGGATATGGAAGAGAAGGGGATGTTTTTCTTGGAATTTCTACATCAGGGAATAGTAAAAATATTATAAGTGCAACTGTTGTTGCAAGAGCATTGGGAATTAAGATTGTTGGACTTACGGGGGCAAAAGGTGGAGAACTTGCAAGTGTTTCGGATGTGGTAGTAAAAGTTCCAGAGACAGAAACCTATATGATTCAAGAACTGCATTTGCCAGTATACCATTGTTGGTGCTTGATGTTGGAGGAACATTTTTTTGGATAGTTATGTTCGTTATAAAAAAGGGTTCAAGTACGAAATAAAAAAGTAAGTTTGTAAGGAAGGAAATATGATATGAGGGAAAAAGTTGTGAATAGTGCAGACTATATTATAAAAATATTGTCTGTTCTTGTATCAGTATACTTTGTCAGTTCATTAGTATATAGAAATATATATATATGTGTTTCATTGGACCTGTTAATGTATCTAATGTCAGCTATTGTAATTGTGGATTATGTAATGTATGCATTTGATACATATAAAATAAATTATGCAGAAAATAAAATAATAAGAGGATGTATATGGACGATAACAGCTTGCGTATGTAATGTGAAAATATTGATAATATTATTTGTTGTTTCATTGCTATTTTGGCTTTATATATCCAATGAAAAAAGAAGAAAATTTGATTTTTCGTTTACATTTATGGTGGCATGTTTTGGCATGGAAATCATTAGCGTTATTGATATAATGTATGATTGCGAATATAGACATGGCGCAAAAATGCTGAATAGCTCGCTGGCAGTAGATATTTTGACAGTAATATCAGTATTGATGTATATATATTCAGACAAGATATTTACATGGATGGCAAAATTACCGGCAATTGAAAGAATGACAAATTATAATAGTGTGAATTTTAATGAGGAAACACTTTGGCAGAAGAGGATGACATATGTTGGAGTAATACTTATTGGGTTATTATTGGGATTACATACGTATAATTCTTTTGTCATTAATAAAGATATTTCGAGAATATTTATATTATCATTGATGATGATACTACAAATTGTAATTGTGTATTTTTTATATGACAAGGTATGCAGTGACCTAGGCAGAACAGTCAATCTGTTTATAGCAGTAATTACGGTTTGCTTGCCATATATTAATTGTAAAAATTACAGCTTGAAAATGTCTCTTATATATTGTTCAGCGTTTGCAATTTGGTATTGCTGTTTCAAGTTTATAAAGAATAAGAAATGGAGTTGGATAATTGCTACAGTTTTGGCGATTTGTGCGGTTGCTTTTTTGGTTGTAAATGGTTATTATATTATCCCTTTCATAAATGTTGGCATCGGGATTCTTTTGGGAAAGATATTTAAAAAGAAGGAATGTTATTTAATTATTTTATGCATTATATTGATAATATGTGGTCAGGTGTTGTTTGATTATAAATATATAACACCAATGAAAGAATATGATGAAGTAATTAATACTTGCTATGATATCAATGAAAAAGTGGATGTTGACATGTTTTATGTGGGAGAAGATTCTCATATGATAAAGATGTTAAAAGATGGAGATATAACATTTAATTCAACAACCTGCGATAATATAACGGAAAGTGGAGTGATTATATTTGATGCCGCTATTCCAGAAAAATATATTATACATAAATATGTTGTGTTAGAAGACAATCAATTTATTGTTTGTTTTAACGATGAAAGTTTAGCGGAAAATTATCAAAATATGGGAGGAAAATATTCGAAGAAAGAATGTGATGCTCAATTGAATATAGACTATAAGCAGAAAACACACATGGCAGAAGTAACAGTCTCAAATGTAACGGAAGGGTATCATGACCTATCTGTGGCAGTCTGGAAAGGTAATGAGGAGCCAATATGGTATAATTTTGTGGATCATGGAGATGGACAGTTTCAAGTTAATGTAAAGTTGAAAAAATATAAGGAAAATGAAAGGATTAATTTTCATATATATGGGACATTTGAACAGGAAGACCCAAATATTATAATAGGAAGTGATTATTTAATCCCAGCGATTGAACAATAATCAGAAGTATAACAATAACAACAGAGAGGATAAGATAATGGTCTTGGCAGTAATACCGGCTCGTGGCGGCTCAAAAGGAATACCACGGAAAAATGTCCGTTTGATGAATGGAAAACCACTTATTTATTATGCAATTCATAATGCAAAGAATTGTTCAAGTATTGATGATGTTGTAGTTTCATCTGATGATGAAGAGATTTTGAAAATAGCTTCTTCGTATGGCGTAGAGACCATGACCAGAGACAGTGAACTGGCAAAGGATGCCGTGACATTAGACCCGGTTATCTATGATGCAGTCTGCACTATGGAAAAGAAGAAAGGGATTCAGTATGATGTGGTAATTACCTTACAGGTAACATCACCGTTACTTTCTTCTGATACCTTGGATAAGGCTTTGGAAAGCTTTTTGGCTTCTTCCGATGATACTTATATCAGTGTGGTAAATAAGCCGCATTTATCCTGGACGAAGAAAGATGGCTGTTATGTACCGAATTATGAGAAACGTCTGAACCGTCAGCAGTTACCGCCGAACTATCTTGAGACAGGTGCATTTCTGATTACAAGAAGAGAATGTATGGAGGTAAACAGCCGCATTGGAAAGAAGGTTTCTGTCTATGAGATGCCGGAGCGTGAGGCAGTAGATATTGATGCTGCTTCCGACTGGGTATTGTGTGAGTATGAACTGAAAAAGAAACGGATTATTCTTCGGGCAGATGGATACAAAGAGCTTGGAATGGGACACATTTATCACTGCCTGACACTGGCATATAATCTGACCGGACAGGAGATTCTCTTTGTGACAAAAGAGCAGCATGAACCGGGACTTAAGAAACTGCAGGAAGCAAATATGCCGGTACATACCATTAAGAGTGACGAAGAATTCATGGAATTCGTGCAGGAATGGAAGCCGGACGTAGTAGTAAATGACTGCCTTAATACAGAAGCAGATTACATCAAAGAATTAAAGAAATATGTGAAACGTGTCGTAACCATAGAAGATCTCGGCGAGGGAGCCGATTATGCAGATGTAGTGATTAATGCTCTGTATGAAGATCATACCAGAGGAGATAATTATTACTGGGGATCCAATTATGTATGTCTTCGGGATGAATTTTTCTGTGCCACACCATCCGTATTTCATGAACAGGTGCAGAATATAGTGGTTATCTTCGGTGGAACAGACCCTTCGAACTTTACCAAGAGAATCTATGAGATGGCAAAGCGGATTCATAAGGATTATCCTGAGATTAAATTCCATTTTGCACTGGGCGTAGGGTATGACCAGAAAGCAAATCAGATTGAGACAGATGAAATAGCAGGCATCTATGTAGAGCAGAATTTAAAACACATCAGCGACCTTTTTGGCAAGGCAGACCTGGCATTTACTTCTCAGGGCAGAACCGTCTATGAGCTTGCCACCATAGGCGTACCGGCAGTGGTTATGGCTCAGAATGAGCGTGAGATGAAGCACACCTTTGCACAGATGAACAATGGTTTCTTAAATCTTGGACTTGGAATCAATGTGGCAGATGAAACCATTGAGACAACCTTCCGCTGGCTGGTTGATACACCACAGATTCGAAAGGAAATGCAAAGCCTGATGATGCGTCATGACTTGAAATCCGGTATTAAGAGGGTAATCGGATTAATTTTGGAGGACGAAGAATAGATTTTGGTAGCAAGAGTGAGACCATTGAGACTAAAAATGAGACCATTGAGACCAAAGTGAGACTAATTGGAGAACAAATATGCAGAAGAACATAGCATGGCTTTCGAGCCTGCGTGGAATAGGCTGCCTCTTCGTACTGGCAGCACATCTTGGCGCAAGCTCGACAAATTATGGAATGTATTTTAACGGCTGCGGCAAAATAGGTGTCTGGTTGTTTATGATTTTCAGTGGATTCTGGTTTCTGTATCCGCTCTGCCAGAGGCAGCAGGCTTTGAAGGGGCGGAATCTTATGGGCTATTATGGCAAGAAAATCATCCGGATTATGATACCATATCTGGCAGTTCTGCTGATTTCCATGGGACTGGGATTTATTCCGGATGGAAAGGAACTGTTGCGGCATTTGTTGCTGGTAGATGGATTCGGACATTTCTGGTATATGCCGGTTATTATGAAATTTTTCCTGATTGCACCGCTGTTCTGGCTGTTGCAGCAGATGATAAGGAATAAAAAATGGCTGTTTGCAATAATCGCAGGAATTGGAATTGCACTGTCAGTAGTATTTCCGTTTACCACATACACAGAAAATTCCACGCAACTGCGGTGGTATGTTCCGGTATTTTTAATGGGAATGCTTCTTGCAATTATCTGGGACTTCTGGAATAACTGGAAGGAAAACAGCGTAGGAGCAGATGTAATTGTATTGGCACTGGTAGTAATATTATTTTCCCTTACACCGTGGTTCCGGCAGAAGTTGTGGGGAATAGAGCCATCTGCTTATCTGCAGAATAAATATCTGCTGATGGGGGGATTGTGGTGCCTTATTATTCTTGGAATCGTAAAAGGGAAAATATGGAAAGCATGGCTTAATAAGAGCCGCATCCTGCAATGGATTGGAGAAATCAGCTTTCCGCTGTACCTCATTCATTTCCCAATCTTAATGCGGTTAAATACTACGGAAATGGGATGGACGAAAAAAGTGATTATTGTATTGGTTACAAGTATTTTACTGGCGGCAATTCTCCATTGGGGCGTGGAAAAGCCATGTATCACATTGTCAAAGAAACTGACAGAATATAAAAAGTCAGAGAAGTAAAGGAGAAATGAATATGAGTAAAATTATCGAACGTGCTCTGACACATAAAGCAGTACTGATTGCAGAGATTGGTGTAAATTATTATGACATTGCAAAGAAAATGAACATTTCCAATATGGAAGCTGCGAAGTTAATGATCAAGAAAGCCAAGGATGCCGGAATCCATGCAGTAAAATTCCAGACCTATAAAGCTGATACGCTGGCAGCAAAGGATTCTCCATCTTACTGGGATACCACGGAAGAGACCACAACATCCCAGCATGAGTTGTTCCAAAAATTTGACCAGTTTGGCAAAAAAGAATATCAGGAGCTGAAGGATTACAGCGACGAAATCGGCATTGAATTTTTATCCACTGCATTTGACATCGAATCTGCAGATTATCTCGATAAGATGATGGATGTCTATAAAGTATCTTCATCCGATATGAACAACTTTCCGTTTGTGGAATATCAGGCAAAGAAAAATAAACCAATGCTCATTTCTGTAGGCGCAGCCAATGAGGATGAGATTGACCGCATGATAGCAACTGTCCGTAAGGTAAATAACCAGCCGCTTTGCATTCTGCACTGTGTGCTGGAGTATCCGACTCCGTATGAGCATGCCAATCTGAATAAGATAGCAAGTCTGAAAGAGAAGTATAAGGATTTGATTATCGGATATTCTGACCATACGAAGCCGGATGCCTGTGCAGATGTGATTAAGACAGCATACAATCTGGGGGCAGTAGTCATTGAAAAACATTTTACTCTGGATAAGACATTAAAAGGAAATGACCATTATCATGCCATGGATCCGGATGATGCAAGAAAGATTCTTGCTGGACTGGAATTTATTGATACCATTCGTGGCAAAGGTGATTTATGCTGCTTAGAGACAGAGCAGACTGCCAGAAAGAATGCAAGACGTTCTCTGGTAACAACCTGCGATATTGCCAAAGGAACCGTAATCACAAGAGAAATGCTGACCTTCAAGAGACCGGGAACCGGAATTTCTCCGGAGCGGATGGAAGAAATTATTGGACGCACGCTGAAGGTGGATGTGGCAGAGGATACGATTTTGAAGGATGAAATGTTAGGATAGAAAATTCTGAAATGCATAAACTACATCATAGTAACAATTTGACAGTTGCCGTATTTTTTTTACGGCAGCTATTGAAAAGGACTGAGAAGTAAGTTATTATGGATGTAATGAGAGAAAGCGAGGAATCTATGTTATTAGAATTTCACGTAAAGAATTTTAAAAATTTTAAAGATGAATTGATTTTAGATTTAAGCAGAACAAACAATTATGAATTCAGTGAAGAGGCTGTCCAGGATGGTGTTGTTAAGACCGCTTTGATTTACGGTGAGAATGCCAGCGGAAAGACAAATCTTGGTTATGCCATTTTTGACTTGATTCTTCATTTGACAGATAAGGAAAAAGCAAGTGAAGATTATTCTCCATATGCGAATTTAGAGCATCGAGGATATGTGGAATTTTATTACAAATTTCGGTTTGGTGAGCATATTCTTGAGTACAGTTACAGAAAAAGCCCAACAATGCTTCTTGTGAAAGAAGATGTAGAGATAGATGGAAAGAGAGTCATCTTTTTTGATTATAGAGCAAATAAGGGAGAAGTTCTGCTGAAAGGTGCAGAGAATCTTAATACAGATTTGGCAGAGAAAAACATTTCCTTTGTGAAATATATTGCCCGCAATACGGTTTTAGATGATAATGATGAGAATAATACGTTTGAAACTTTTATTGATTTTGTTGAGCATATGCTGATGTTCAGTTCTTTGGCAAAGAATAGTTACCAGGGATTTACAGTAGGAAGTGAAAATATTGGAGAAGGAATTATTGAGAGAGGCTATGTGAAAGAATTTCAGGAATTCCTAGCATCAGTGGGAATTAAATATGAATTGGTGGCAAAAGAGATTGATGGAAGCAAGCGGTTATTCTGCCGGTTTGGAAAAAGGGATGTAAGCTTCTTTCGGATTGCATCAAGAGGAACCAGTTCACTGGCATTGTTCTACTATTGGCTGATTCAGATGAAAGAAGCATCCTTTGTATTTATTGATGAGTTTGATGCATTTTATCATGATACATTAGCAGAGCAGGTAGTGCGGGAGTTGTTGGCAATGGAACATACTCAGGCATTATTTACAACACACAATACTGCAATTATGACGAATGATTTGTTAAGACCGGACTGCTATATGCAGATTGTCGATGGACAGATTCGTTCTTTTGCAGATTCAACGGAGAAGGAGTTACGCAAGGCACATAATCTGAGAAAGATGTACCAGGCGGGGGCGTTTGATGGAAAATAATTGTATTGCAGTTATCTATGAGGGGAATAAGACAGAACGGATATTGATTGAGAATTTGAAGAAGATTTTCTTTTTAAACAGAGCCAATATTGTTTTTGTTGGATTTCCTGCAGGTCAGAATATTTATATGCTGTGGAAACAAATCCAGAAAGATGAGTACGAAACAGATTTAATAGAGCTGATTCGTGAATATAATAAGGATGCAGCAGAAAAACTAAAGGGATATAGCCGGGATGATTTCTCGGAGATATATCTCTTTTTCGACTATGATGGACATAATTGTAATTTGAGTGCAACAGATCCGGATGGAACTGCTGTACTGGGGGAGATGTTAGAGACCTTTGATAACGAGACAGAATTAGGAAAGTTGTATATCAATTATCCGATGGTAGAAGCAATACGGGATAATAAAAAAGAAGACTGCTGTTACAGAAGGTGCAGCGTATCTTTGGAAGAAGCAGGAAAATATAAGAATATAGTTTCAGATATGAAAGAGTTTCAGGATTTTCGGAAGTATACATATGAAGACTGGCAGTATCTGTGCCAGCAGGCAATAAAGAAAGCAAACTGTATTGTTCAGGGAAAATATGAAACTGCATCTTATAAGGAATTGTTTCAATATTTGTCACAGAAGGATATTTATCAGAGTCAGCAGAAAAATTTTGTAAGCAAAGGGGAAATAGCAATTTTAAGTTCGGTTCCGTTATTTTTGCTGGAATACTTTCCGGGAACCTTTTATGAAAAGATATTAGAACAAGCATTGTGTTGAAAAAAGTCATCAAAACAAGTAACATGAGATTATATAAATGTGTAAACAAATAAAAAATTATGGAGGGCACCTATGAAGAAAAAAGTGGGAAACAGATTAATTGCCTTGGTACTGGCATTATTTATGACAGTAACCATGATGCCGGATATGGCGGTTTGGGCAGAAGAGACAGACAATGGGGTGGCTGATGAAGCACAGAAGTGTGGCTATGAGCAGCCAAAGGCCATCAATGTCGGAGAACTTGATGAGGATGAAGCAGAAGATTTACCAATAGTCAGGGCACAGTATAATGCAGCAGATGCATCTTACTGGGCAGTATATGGCTCCGACTATTATTATAGTAAGATGTCTGGTGCAGAGAAGCAGTTCTATCAGGCACTTTATGATGTGAATATGTCATTCCTTACAGGAAATAAGAGCGCCGGCTATAAGACCTTTGATTCTGCGAGACATTATCATTCGGGCTTTGTTTCAATCGGTAGTCTGGATTTGGATACTGCACTGGAAGTAGCAAAAATTCTCCAGATGTCCAATCCGCAGTTCTATTTTGTAAATGAGGAGATGCTTTATGGTGTGAATTCAGATGGTAAATATCAACTGGCATTAGGCGTTTACAATACCTGCTCAAATGGAGGTGCAAGAGCGGATAAGACGAATGGAATTAAAAACAAGCTGGATTCATGGGTAGCATCGATTAAGAGTAAAGCGACAATTCTTGATATGGAGCAGGAAGCACATGACATTATTATGCGGAATTGCTGGTACTCTGAGGCGGGAAGCTATCATCAGAGCAGTGCCGGAGTTCTGTTAGAAGGTAAAGCAGTATGTGCCGGTTATGCGGAAACCTTTGAAATGCTTTGCAATGCAGTTGGTATTCAGACGGTATGTGTTACCAGCAGCAGTCATGAGTGGAACAAAGTAAAATTGTATGGCAGATGGTATGCAGTGGACTGTACCTGGGATGATGATAAAGATGATAAAACGGGAACCGTCTATGGTTATATGTATTTTAATGTGTCAGATAATTACAGTGATGAATATAGCAAGTGGTCGCATACAGCAGAAAGCTGGTGGAGCAGCTATAGTGTTCCGGTCTGTGAGAATGACAAAGTAATTACAGATAGAGACTATAACTATCAGGGAGTGGATTATTCGTCAGTATTTGATGTGGATTATTATTTGAAAACCTACCCGGATATTAAAGCAGCTTTCGGTGCAGATGAGAATCAGGCATTTATGCATTTTATTAACTGCGGAATGGCAGAAGGACGTCAGGGAAAATCAAGCTTTAATGTAATCTCTTATAAGAACAGGTATAAGGATTTAAGGATGGCATTTGGCAATAATTTACGCTCTTATTATTTGCATTACATATCAAATGGTAAAGCAGAAGGACGTAAGGCGACTGGTGATGTGGCGATTACGGATGGTGTCTCCGTATATAATGGAGTAGACTATTCCGCAGTATATAATTACAGCTATTATATTAAGAAGTATCCAGATATTGCAAAGGCGTTTCCAAATGATGATATCAGTACACTGGCTCATTTTGTGACATGCGGCATGAATGAAAAACGTCAGGGAAATATGAACTTTGATGTGAATTCTTATTACAATCGATATGCTGATTTACGGAGTGCGTTTGGTACAAACTGGAGTGCTTATTATCTTCATTATATACAGAATGGCAAGGCGGAAGGCCGGAAAGGAACTGGAACTAAGTCTATTCAGGGAACAACTGTATACAATGGAGTAGATTATTCCGCTGTTTATAATATGAGTGATTATCTGAACAAGAATACAGATGTGAAGAAAGCTGTTGGCGGGGATGACCTTGCTGCGATTGCTCATTTTGTGAATTATGGTATGAAGGAAGGTCGCCAGGCAAGCAGTAAATTCGATGTGAATTCTTATCGTATGCGCTATAAAGATTTGAGAAGTGCATTTGGCTATGATTTGGCAGCTTATTATTACCATTATATGAGTTCCGGTAAAGCAGAGGGTCGTCAGGCAACTGGAAAAGTAACAAGCATTGATGCGATTACCGTATACAATGGAGTTGATTACAGTGCAGTATATGACTTTAATTATTATCTGAGTGCAAATCCGGATATCAAGGCAGCATTTGGAAATGATGATCTGGCTGTATTGTCACATTTCGTGAATTATGGCATGAAGGAAGGCCGTCGTAGTTGTGAAGCATTTAATGTGTTGACCTACCGTGAGAAAAACGGAGACTTAAAAGCCGCATTTGGCGATGATTTGAAACAGTATTATATCCATTATATAAACTATGGTAAAAATGAAGGAAGAAAAGCTGCATAGATTGGAATGCAGATAAGAAAGGCTGTTGCACAGGCAGATGAAATTTGACGGTGCAGCAGCTTTTTCCATTTTGTGACAAAATTCTTAAGATTTTCATAATGACAAGTAGTAATTCTTTAAAGTAGATTCATATCGTGTTACAATACAAACAGTTATGCAAACAGAAAAATATGGAGAAAATACTTATGAGAAAAACATGGAGACGACAGCTTGCATTGGGGCTGGCAGTGGTGACAATATGGACGAGTGGAAATGCAGAACATTTCTATGCGGGGCAGAAAGATTGTGAGACTCCGGCAATCAGTACAGAGAGGCTGACAGATACAGAACAGAAAATCAATCTGGATAAAGTCAATTATCAGGTGGAGAAAAGTGCGTATGCACCTGTTTTTGATGCATCCTATTATGCAAAGAATAATAAGGATTTAAAAATAGCATTTGGAAATGATGAAAATGCACTTTTTCAACATTTCTTAAATTACGGAATGTCAGAAGGCCGTCAGGCAAGTGCGGAATTTAATGTAAAGTCTTATCGGAATGCTTATGCAGATTTACGACAGGCATTTGGAAATGATTTAAAGAGTTATTATCTGCATTATATGAATTGCGGTAAGAAGGAAGGACGAAAGGCAGCCGGTGTTACAACCTTGCGGAATCCGGTTACAGTATATAATGGCGTAAATTATTCGCCTGTATATAATTACAACTACTATATCAGCAGGAATCCGGATGTTGCAAGGGCATTTCCGGATGATGATATCAGTACTCTGGCACATTTTGTGAATTATGGAATGACAGAAGGACGCCGGGGAGCACAGAATTTTGATGTAGCATCATACCGGAATGCGTATGCAGATTTGAGACAGGCATTTGGAAATGATTTGAAAAGCTATTATCTGCATTATATGAATTGTGGTAAGAGGGAAGGAAGAAAGACAACCGGTGTCACTTCATTACAGAATCCGGTTACAACATATAATGGAAAAGATTATGCAGCCGTATATAACTATGATTATTATATTTCAAAATACAGTGATTTAAAGAAAGCATTTGCCGGAGACGACAGTGCAGCAATCCGCCATTTCGTGGAATGCGGAATGGAAGAGGGCAGACAGGCAAGCAGCGAATTTATACTGAATGTATATAAGAGCAATTACAGTGATTTGCGAACTGCATTTGGCAATGATAATAAGAGCTATTATCTTCATTACATAGATTGTGGTAAAAAGGAAGGTAGAAATGCAGTAACGAAGATTGGTACACCGACGAAGCCAGAACCGAAACCAGAGCCAAGCCCGGCTCCAGGTCCGGAACCGGAAGAGCCGGCAACAACGGAGGATAAGATTAAAGCAAAGGTTGCAAAAATCAGTAACGATTATGGCGTGACAGTCCTGACTGGAGATTCGGCAGGCTTCTATTGGACGGATACTTATTGTTCCGGAGAGACAGACCCGGAGACAACGCTTACCTGGATTACAATGGTGGATGAACAGATGGCAAGATATCCGAAAGGTTTTTTTACTGACATGCAGGATATTACTACGGTAACCATAAAGCTGGTACATAATCTAGATGCCGGCGGAGGTTCTTTTGCAGGAGTGACAAGCAGGGAGTATGGAGATCAGATGTTTATTGCACTAAATACATCCCAGTCCTTTTTACTGTCTGATAGAACCTTTAATCATGAAATGATGCATCTGATTGAATATTATATAGAAGCAAAATCATGGAATGCTTCCACACAGCAGTATGAATCACCATTAAAAGCAACGGAAGCAATTAGACCGGATGCAGAAGTGAACAGTACAAATAGTGATTATACCACATCGGACTATAACAGAGGGTGTGAAGAACAATATTATATTTCTGCTTATGCCAAGACCAATGGAAGGGAAGACCGGGCAGAAACATTCACAGATTATATGTTCCGTGCCTATAAGAAGGACTATATGATAAGGGCAGACTATCCGATTCCAAAGAAACAGCAGATTATTGCCGACTGTATCAGACAGTATTTTCCATCAGCAGCAAGCCAGCCGGCAGGCAGTCTTTCCTGGGAAAAGTGGTTGCCATAATCAGATAAAGTGTTAAAATAGATAGTTAGTAAAAAGAAACAAGTAGTAAAGCAGCAAAGGAGCAAAGACAAAATGAAAAAGAAATGGAGCAGAAAAGCAGCCCTTTTGCTGGCAGCAGTAACAATTCTTACCAGTCTGCCTACAGAATATCTGTATGCAGCACAAACGCAGGAAACACATGATACTGTAACGCCAGAAGAGCAGAGCAATGAGGAAACAGTAGTAGACACAGCCCTTACCGGACAAGAGAGTGTTACAGACACTGAGCAGGAAACGACAGAGACAGTAGAAGGAACAACCGCTACAGAAGAAATTGCTGATGGAACAGAAACTGCCGGAAAGTCAGAAATAGAAACACAGAGTGCGGACACACAAAATGCAGTGACAGCAGATATATTGGCAGCAGAAGATTTACTGAATTATCTGGTATTAGATAATGCGTACATAGCAGTTGGCGGTACACAGAATGTAGTTGCCAATATCGGAAATGAAGATTTAGCTATTAGTGGTGGCAGATTACTGTATCATAGAGTATCTGATGGAGCAGCTTATGAGATGGCAGCTACAGGGACAGATGGAAACGGTCTCAGATTTTCAGAGACTTTTGCAGATGAGAGCCGTACCGGTGAATATGCACTGGACGCTATCATTTATGAGAAAGATGGTCAGGAATATCAGATTAATTTATCTGATGCAGGAATGGACGTTAGGTTTGGTGTCAATACAGAAGTAGAGACCAATCCGGATGCAGAAGTAGTAGATGAAGCGACCACAGATGTAGATATGGATGTAGTAAGCTTTGATGAAAATGGCAATCAGACATCAGAAGATTCGATTGCAGATGCCATTGCAACCCAGAAAGCAGAAGCGGCAGAATCCGGAATAAGCACAGCACGTTATAATGGAAATGTGGTTGTTGTCTTAGACCCAGGGCACGATGGAACCCATGGCGGAAGTTCTGCAAATGGATTCGTGGAAGCACAGCTGAATCTGAAAATTGCACAGTATTGTAAAGCGGAACTGGAAGAATACTATGGTGTGACTGTATATATGACGAGAGATTCTGCCTCCTGCCCGAATGGTGGGGGAGATAATAAATCCTGCCTCCAGCGGAGAGCTGATATAGCAAGAGATATGGGAGCAAATCTTTTTGTCTCTCTACATAATAATTATTCCAGTGCATCCAGTGCATCCGGTGCAGAAATCTGGTATCCGAACCAGAATTATAACCCATGGACCAGTCAGGTGGGTGGCTCTGCAGCATCCTGTATATTAGAACAGTTGACCAGCCTCGGATTAAAAGGCAGAGGGACACAGATAAGAAATGCAAATGAGGATAAATATCCGGATGGTTCGGCAGCAGATTATTATGCAGTAATCAGACACTGTAAGGAATATGGTATCCCTGGAATTATTGTAGAGCATGCTTTTATGTCTAATTCTTCAGATGCTGCTAACTTTCTTTCCAATGATGAAGGATTAAAAAAACTTGGTGTGGCAGATGCAACCGGAATTGCACAGTATTTTGGGTTAAAGAAAGAGAAACCGGAAGAATATTCAGCAGTATTTGATGCTGCATATTATGCAGACCGCTATCCTGATTTAAAGACAGCATTTGGCAATGATGACAGTGCATTATTACAGCATTTTATACAGTATGGTATGGCAGAAGGACGCCAGGGAAGTTCCCAGTTTGATGTATATTCATATAAGAATCTGTACCCTGATTTGAGGGCAGCATTTGGTAATAATTTAAAGAGTTATTATATGCACTATATTAGTAGTGGAAAGTCAGAAGGCAGAAAAGCCACAGGTGTAAATACATTACAAAAGCCGATAACGACGTACAATGGAATAGATTATTCTGCCGTATACGATTATAATTATTATCTGAAAAAGCATAGCGATTTGGCGAAGATATATACGAATGATGATATAGGATTACTTGCTCATTTTGTGAATTGTGGAATGAGTGAAGGCCGTCAGGCCAAAGACAGCTTTGATGTTTTCTCTTATCGTAATCAATATCAGGATTTGAGAGTAGCTTTTGGAAATAATTTAAAGAGCTATTATATGCATTATATTAGTAATGGTAAAGCAGAAGGAAGAAAAGCTACAGGTGTGAAATCTATTCAGAATCCAATAACAACATATAATGGAGTAGATTATTCTGCGGTATATGATTACAATTTTTATATCAAAAAATATAGTGATTTAGCAAGAATATATACAAATGATGAAGTAGGATTGCTTGCCCATTTTGTAAACTGTGGGATGGCTGAGGGACGTCAGGCAAAGGCTGATTTTGATGTTTTCTCTTACCGGAATCAGTATCAGGATTTAAGACTGGCATTTGGTAAGGACTTAAAGAGTTATTATTTTCATTATATGAATAGTGGCAAAAAAGAAAGGCGGACTGCTGCCGGTGTCAAGGTACTTCAGAATCCGGTAACAATTTACAATGGAACGGATTATTCTGCGGTATATGATTACAACTATTACAACAGTAAATACAGTGATTTGAAATCTGCTTTCAAGGGAGATGACATTGACCTTTTAGCCCATTTTGTAAATAATGGAATGAAAGAGGGACGTCAGGCAAGCAAGAAGTTTAACGTTCAGATATATAAAAACAATTACATGGATTTGCAGCAAGCGTTTGGCAATGATTTAAAGCCATATTATATGCATTATATCCAGAATGGTAAGGCAGAGGGCAGAAATGCAGAATCACAGATATATCATTCTGTAATAACAAAATCAACTACAACAGTAAATCAGATGGTAAATTATTATAATGCCAAAGCTTCTTATCCGGCATACTACGGAAATGCCAATGTTCCTGATATCAGAAGCTTTTGCCAGGTTTATTATGATGAAGCAACGGCAGAAGGAGTGGATCCGGCATTGGCATTCACCCAGGCAATGAAGGAGACTGGTTTCTTAAAATTTACCGGACAGGTAAAAATTGATCAGTTTAATTTCGCAGGAATGGGTGTAACAGATGCAAGCACGAATGGAGATTCTTATCAGAATGTAAGAGAAGGAATCCGGGCGCATGTGCAGCATTTAAAAGCGTATGCAGTAAAGAATCCAACCTTTGCGAATCCTGTTGTAGATAAACGTTACAGTTCCTGGTTTGCAGCAAACCGCTCTGGTACAGCTCCATACATCGAATGGCTTGGTATATCAGAAAATCCATCTGGATTTGGTTGGGCTACAGAAAAAGGATATGGTTATAGTATTTTAAATGATTATATGAATCAGTTATATAAATATTAATAAGAATAAAGAAGATAGGAACCGGATGGTCGTTATTTGACCATCCGGTTTATTTTTGGTACAATATAGAAAGCTATGATTTCTTTTAAAATGGAGGCAACTATGGCAGAAGTAAACTTTATAGTAGAATGTATCAGATTATATGCCCGGGAGGAAAGAACATTGATTATTCGGGGATTTTTCCCGGAAGATAATCCGGAAAACCGAACATTAAAAGTGTATCTGAATCAAAAAGAAATTCCAGTGGAATATACGATTACCAGTGGTGCAGAGGTAAGACGAAGACACTTGCAATACCGGATGAATGTAGGAGAAGAAATCACTGGAAAATTATTGTTACCGGAAGAAACTGTAGTAGATTTTAAAATATGTAGTTGCCTTGGAACAGAAGAGACAGAAGTATATCATGTTAATAAAAAACAGTTCGAGAAGATGATAAATCATCTGGATGGAAATTTGGAGATGGAACGCCTGGAAGATGGGCAATTTGTACTGACAGGATGGTGTGTGGCTGGAGAACAGACAAAGTGCCAGGCACAGGTAGATGGAAAAAATGTTCCGATAGATGTTCAGTGGAAATATCGAAAAGATGTTATGGATGTATTTCCTGAGTTAGAAGAAACGGTAAAATGCGGATTTGAAATTTATGTACCGGAACAAAATGGCAGAAAACTCAGTTTACATTTATATGCAAATGAAAAAGAAAATAAGTATATCGTGTCTCTGGATAAAGTGAGACATGGTGAAAGTGGGCATGATACAGTAAGCCTGTTTCAAAAAGGGATATGTTATTGGAAACAGTATGGTGTGAAACGTACAATACGTAAAATAATTAGAAAAATGCAGGGAAAAAAGGATACTGTATCATACGAGGATTTTCTGAAAAAATATGGTGTGAAGGAAGAAGAACTGGCTCGTCAGAGACAGGAAGTATTTGAAAATGGTCCATGTTTCTCCATTGCAGTTCCGCTGTACCAGACAAAAGAAAAATATCTGAGGGAAATGATAGAATCGGTACAGGCACAGACTTATACGAATTGGGAGCTTTGCCTTGCGGATGGAAGTGGCAGGGAGCACAGCCTCCAGCCTGTTGTCGGGGAATATATTGCAAAAGATAAACGGATTAAATATTGCCTTTTAGACAGCAACGAGGGAATTGCCGGCAATACCAATGAAGCATTGAAAATGGCAGACGGTGATTTTGTTGTGCTGACAGACCATGATGATTTACTTTCTCCGGAAGCACTGTATCAGTGTGCAAAAGCGGTACAGAAGGAGCCGCAGACAGATGTGATTTATTCGGACGAAGATAAAGTGGATATGAGTGGAAAGAAGTTTTTTGAGCCACATTTTAAATCCGATTATAATATTGATTTGTTGTGTACTATGAATTATATCTGTCATCTCTTTGTTGTTCGCAAAGATGTGATGGAGCGGGCGGGGCTATTTGAAAGCTGTTATGATGGTGCACAGGATCATGATTTTATTTTACGCTGTACCGAGAAGGCGGAGCATATCGTGCATATTCCCAAGGTGCTGTATCATTGGCGGTGTCATGCACAGTCAACCTCCGAGAATCCGGAAAGCAAGTTATATGCCTTCGAAAACGGATGCAAAGCGGTAAAAGCACATTATGACAGAATCGGAATTCCAGCAGAAGTGGAGCAGGGACCCTTCTATGGGATGTACCGTACCCATTATCTCTGGAAGGAGCAGCCGCTAGTATCTATTTTGATTCCAAATAAGGATCATGTTGCGGATTTAAAAAAATGTATGGATTCCATTGAAGAGAAATCCACATACCGGAATTTTGAATTTATCATTGTAGAGAATAACAGTACAGAAGAAGAGACTTTCGCTTATTATAAAGAGATTGAGAAAAGGGATAATGTCAGAGTTTTATATTACAAGGAAGAGTTTAACTATTCAAGAATTAATAATTTTGGCGCAAAAGAGGCAAATGGGGAATATGTCCTGCTTCTGAACAATGATACAGAAATGATTGAACCGGACAGCATCAAAGAAATGCTGGATGTATGCATGCGTCCTGATGTTGGAATTGTGGGAGCAAAGTTAATATTTGAAGATAATACCATTCAGCATGCCGGAGTTATCATTGGATTTGGCGGTGTGGCAGGACATGCCTTTATCGGGCAGGACAGAGATGATAATGGATATTTTTCAAGAATTATAAGTGTTCAGGATTTGTCAGCAGTAACGGCAGCCTGTCTGATGGTAAGACGAAGCGTATTTGATGAAGTAGAGGGCTTAAATGAAGAATTTAAGGTAGCCTTTAATGATATTGATTTTTGCCTGAAGGTAAGAAAAGCGGGCTATCTTGTAGTATATAATCCATATGCCCAGTTCTATCATTATGAGTCAAAATCCAGAGGGCAGGAGGATTCCGCAGATAAAGTAGCAAGATTCCAGCAGGAGACAGGTTTATTTGGAGAACGATGGGGAGAACTTTTAGAAAATGGAGATCCGTACTATAATCCGAATTTAACACTGGATAAAGCAGATTTTTCTTTGAAAGAGTAGCGTATTTATTGTGTTAAAGAACAAAAAGTCATATAATGACGTTAATATACAATGGAGGATGAAAAATGATTAATTTCAACGAACCACCTTATATGGAAAAAAGCATGGACTATATCCGTAAGGCGGTAGAAAATAAGAAAATATGTGGGGATGGAGAATACACCAAGAAGTGCAATGCATGGTTAGAAGAACATACAGGAACAAAAAAGGCATTGCTGACAACATCCTGTACCCATGCAACAGAGCTTGCGGCAATTCTGTCAGAAATCAAGCCGGGAGACGAAGTAATTATGCCAGCCTATACCTTTGTATCAACAGCAGATGCTTTTGTGCTGAGGGGGGCGAAGGCGGTATTTGTAGATATCCGGCCGGATACCATGAATATCGATGAAAAACTGATTGAACATGCAATTACGGATAAGACAAGAGCAATTGTTCCGGTACATTATGCCGGGGTATCCTGCGAAATGGATACTATTCTTGCAATCGCAAAGAAATATAATCTTCTGGTGATTGAAGATGCAGCCCAGGGTGTGATGTCTTCTTATAAGGGAAAAGCACTTGGAACCATGGGAGATTACGGATGTTACAGTTTTCATGAGACGAAGAATTACAGTATGGGAGAAGGCGGAGTACTTTTAATCCGGGATGAGAAAAATGTAGAGAATGCAGAAATTGTCCGGGAGAAAGGAACAAACCGTAGTAAATTCTTCCGGGGGCAGATTGATAAGTATACCTGGGTAGAAGCGGGGTCTTCTTATCTGCCAAGTGAATTGAATGCAGCATATCTTTATGCACAACTTGAAGTAGCGGATAAGATTAATGAAAAACGTCTGTCTATCTGGAACCGCTATTGGGATGGATTGGAAAAATTATCTGATGAGGGTAAAATTGCCCGCCCAACGATACCGGATGGTTGTGTACATAATGCACATATGTTTTATCTCAAGGCCAGAGATTTAGAAGAAAGAACAGCTTTAATCAGTTATTTAAAGGAACAGGGTGTACAGGCAGTATTTCATTATATACCATTACATACAGCACCGGCAGGTCAGCGTTATGGTGTATTTGCTGGAGAAGACCGTTATACAACGAGGGAGAGCGAGAGGCTGGTCCGCCTGCCGTTATATTATAATCTGTCATTGGAACAGGCAGACTATGTGATAGATAAGGTTAATGCATTTTACAAAGAGAGATAAATGAAAATACAGGAAAGAGGACAGAGCAAATGGTTATTGTTATTGGGGCAACAGGATTTATTGGAATGTATACCGTAGACCGCTTCTTGGAAGAAGGTTATGAGGTGCTGGCAACTGGAAGAAATGCAATCATGAAGCAGGAACTGGAAGCAAAAGGCGTTACCTGTGTATCATTGGATATTTCGAAAAAAGAAGATTTTGATAAATTACCGACAGAAGGTGTAGAGGGTGTTATTTTACTGGCAGGTCTGCTTCCGGCAAATGCACCGGTGGATATCAGTGCAGATGAGAATGCCGCAGACTATATCCGTATCAATGTAGAGGGAACCATTAATGTGCTGGAATACTGCCGGAAGAATGGCATTAAGAAAGTGATTGCTACCAGCAGCTATGCAGATGTAAGAAATGCATGGAAAAAAGGCGTTGCCTTAAAAGAGACAGAGCCGAGAGATTTCATGTATACTGGAGACCATGCGGTATATGTGATTTCCAAAAATGCCGCCAATGATGTGATGGAATATTATAATGAGCAGCATGGCATGCAGTGTGCATCTTTCCGCCTGCCACCGGTATACGGAGTAGGACCTCATTCTGAGATTTATGTGAATGGTAAATATTATAAGACCGGAATCCAGACCTTTATTGAGAATGCAGAAGCCGGAAAAGATATTGAAATCTGGGGTGACCCACAGATTTCCAGAGACATTATTTATGTAAAGGATGTTGCGAGAGCATTTGTGCTGGCATTACGCAGTGATAAGACCTATGGTCTTTATAATATGACATCCGGTACAGAACTAACTTTAGAGGAGCAGGTGCAGACCGTTATTGACGTATTTGGACCGGGTAAGGGATCTAAGATTGTCTATCGCCCGGATAAGCCAAATAATACACCATCCTTTTTGTTTGACATGACAAAGGCGAAGGAAGATTTCGGTTTCGTGCCGGAATATCTTTCTTATCGTGCAATTATGGAAGATTATAAAAAAGAATTAGAAAGCGGAAGATGGGATAAGTTCATCGCAAGCCGCCGCAAGGAAAGTTAAGTGCCGGGAGGATGGCAATATGAAGAAAATTGTAATTATAGGAGCGAATTCTTTTCAGAATCCGCTCATTTTAAAGGCAAAAGAGATGGGATATGAGACACATGTATTTGCATGGAAAGATGGCTCTATCGGAGAGAGGACAGCAGATTATTTTTATCCCATCAGCATTGTGGAAAAGGAAGCAATCTTAGAAGAATGTCGGAAGATTCAGCCGGATGCAGTTGCAACAATAGCATCTGATCTTGCCAATATTACCGTGCAGTATCTGGCAGAGCAGCTTGGATTACCACATAATTCTGACAACTGTATCTATATATCTACCAATAAATTTGCTATGCGGGAAGCTTTTTCGAAGCATGGTGTGCCTACACCGGGCTTTGTCAGTGTATGTGAAGGGGATGATTATGCGGCGACTGTAGCAGATATGCAGTTTCCAATGATTGTAAAACCGACCGACCGTTCCGGAAGCCGCGGTATTATGAGGGTGGAACGTCTTGAAGAGATTGCTCCGGCAGTGGAAGAGGCAGTGCGTAATTCCTTTGAAAAGAAGGCAATTATTGAGGAATATATCGAAGGCAATGAATATAGCTGTGAATGTATTTCTTATCAGGGCAGACATCATGTGCTGGCGGTGACAAAGAAATATACCACAGGATATCCTCATTTTATTGAGACCGGACATATGGAGCCACCGGAACTTTCTGAAATCGAAATGAACCGGGTGAAGGAATTTATTCCGAAGGCACTTACTGCTCTTGAGATTGAAAATGGTGCTTCTCATTCAGAATTTAAACTGGATGCCGATGGCAATGTAAGAATCATTGAAATCGGTTCCCGTATGGGTGGCGACTGTATTGGCTCCCACCTGGTATATTTATCTTCCGGATATGACTTTGTCCGCATGGTAATTGAGACTGCTTTGGGACAGGAACCGGAACTGACACCGGCACATGAGCCGATGTGTGCGGGAATTCGCTTTGTGTTTACAAAGAAGGATCTGGATGTTTTGGAAGAGATTAAGGGTAAAAGTCCGGAACTGCTTCAGATGGTCAGTGAAATGGAGCCGGTAGGAGAACATCAGGTAGTAGACAGTGGAAGCCGTTTTGGTTATTACATTCTGGCTGGAAAAAATCAGGCAGAGATTAAGGATTGGTTGGAACGATGAGTAAAGTGGAAGGAAAGAAAAAGTGGATACTGCTGATTTTATTGCAGCTGGTAATCATGATATACACATTATCCGGTGTGGCAGCGAAGTTTGCAGCAGGATATGAGGTTTTATCCATGGGATTTATCCTGTGTTACGGAGTAGAAATCTGCATCCTTGGATTGTATGCCATCTTCTGGCAGCAGATTATCAAAAGGGTAGATTTGTCGGTAGCATATGCAAACAGGAGCATTGCGATTCTATGGTCTATGATCTGGGCAACACTGATTTTTGGAGAACATATTTCGGTACAGAATATTATTGGTGTCCTTCTGGTAATTGCCGGCACCATGATTGTGAATAAGGAGGGATAGAAGGATGATATACTGGCTTTTTCTTGTAGCGTCTGTTATTGTTGCCTCTTTTTCCCAGGTCTTATTAAAGAAAAGTGCGGCAAAGAAGTACGATAACGTGATTAAGGAATATCTGAATCCTTATGTGATTATCGGATATATGATGATGGTTGGAACAACGGTACTGACGATTTTAGCTTATCGTGGCATTGAGTATAAGAATGGCCCGGTCATTGAATCATTGGGTTATATTCTGATTATGATTTTAAGCTTTTTCTTTTTTAAAGAGCCGATTACAAAGCGTAAAGTGTTTGGAAATGCACTGATACTGCTTGGCATTATCGTGTTTTACTTATAGGAGGAAATGAAAATGGATATATCAGTTGTAGTTCCGGTCTATGGATGCCGGGCAGCACTGCATGAATTGCATAGACGTCTGGTGGAATCAGTAAGCACCATCACCGATGATTTTGAAATTATTCTGGTAAATGATGCCTGCCCGCAGAATTCCTGGGAAGTAATCGAAGAAATCTGTAAGGAGGACAGCCGCGTAAAAGGGATTGAATTATCCCGGAATTTTGGACAGATTATGGCAATTACTGCAGGACTGGATGCCTCAAAGGGAGACTGGGTAGTGGTGATGGACTGTGATTTACAGGACCGACCGGAAGAAATCCCGAATCTTTATCACAAGGCTCAGGAAGGTTATGATGTGGTCTTTGCCAGACGAGCACATAGAAAAGATTCTTTCTTAAAGGTATTGGTATCTAAAATATTCTATAAGATTTATTCCTTTGCATCGGATGGACACTATGATCCGGCAATCTGTAATTTCAGTATCAGCAAACGTGTGGTAATCGATAATTATTGTAAAATGCGGGAAATGCACCGTGCCTTTGTTATCTATGTAAAATGGCTTGGCTTTAAACAGACAGCCATTGATGTAGAGCATGATCAGCGTTTTGAGGGAAAATCCTCTTATAACATGAAGAAGCGTTTTAAGATGGCGGGAGAGATTTTAACTTCCCAGTCAGATAAACTTTTGAAATTCACCATGGGCTTTGGATTCCTGATGTCCATCATTTCAGCAATGATAATTATCGGACTGATTATCTATTATTTTACCGGTCATGTGGCAGCAGGCTGGACCAGTATCGTAGCAACCAACTGTCTCATCGGAGGAATTATTATTATGGTAGTCGGTCTGGTAGGCATTTATGTAGGAAATATCTTTATGCAGTCAAAACAAAGACCATTATATGTGGTGCGCCAGATGCTGAATGAGGAGAAGGAAGATGCAGATTCAAGTCGATAGGAAGAAATGGTTAAAAAATGCAGCAGTATTGTTTGCAGAACTGGTTCTGATTCTTGCAGGGCTGGTTCTGGTGGGAACAGTTGGAGCAAGAGGTTTTGACAATCTGAATGTATATACCACCATCTTCCCACAGTATCAGGATATGGATGAAGTGTTAGCAGGGGCTAACGACCTGATTCCATCGGAGGATGGAAATGGTTATGTGACAGGGAAAGATACTTATTTTGTAATTCCGGTGGATTCGGATAAGTTAATTGATCTTGAGATGAGTCGTATTGAGGGCGAGGGAATCTTAGGAGAAATCTGGCAGTCGGAAAACGAGAACTTTGCAGAAGAATCGTCTCCGTATACTTTTGAACTGGGGCACAACCCGGTTCAGGTAAAGAAAACAACAAAGTATATCCGGGTTAAGATTTCTTCACAACCCGGAGTTCATTATAATCTGTCAAGGATATCTTATCGAAATCCATTTTCTGTTTTTGCAAGAATAAATAAAAGTTCAATTATAACAACAGCCTTTGCATTATGGGGGTTATGTATTCTTTTACAAGTTATGCAATTAGTATTCAAAAATTGCAAAAAGGGTCGCAATTTTTTGCATATAGTATTATACATTGGTTTTGTTGGAATAACTATAGCATATGTATTTCATGATTTTATCTGGGGAGAGAAATTGTTCTTATATATGGATATAGGTTCGGATACGATACAACAATATTATCCATATTATATGAACTGTGTAAGAAGAATATCGGAAGGTTCATTTTCTATCTGGAACTGGGATTATGGATTAGGGACCAGTTTAATCAATAATATTTCTCAGACATTGGATCCTTTTGGTTTATTTGTAATTTTAGGTGGAGTTGTTTTCGGAATAGGAAAAGTAAAACGACTTTTAGTAGTTGCACAGATATTGAAAATTATTCTCTCGGCATTGTTGTGCCGGTACTTCTTAAAACTCTTTCATGTAAGTGAGAGGGCTGCTTGTATTGGTGGATATTTATATGCATTTAATGGATATTTGATGCTTTGGGGACAGCATTATCTCCTGGGAACAATCTGCATTTATCTTTTGTTAATATTGATTTTTTTAGAGAAGCTGATACAGGAATTCAAAGTAAGGTATGTTATGGGACTGGGTATTTCTGTTGCAGCATCAATAATTTACAGTTATTACAATACTTATATGGCGTTGCTGTTTGTTGGCATTTATTGTGTCTTGCGCCTTTTAAACCCAAACTTGAATTGGCCTTTAAAAGAGCGTATAAAACGTGCATTTACAATTTTGGGAAGTATTATTTGTGGGGTACTGGCAGGGGCAGTATCATTACTTCCGGCAGCATCATATCTTACATCCAGTTCATCAAGATTAGATTCAGATATATCGGCGTTGACAAAATTCTTTCATGGATTATTCTCCGTATACTCTATAGAACAGAATTCAGAAATAGCGGGGCGGATGATATCAAATAATCTATATTACATCAATGACATAAATGCTAGTAGTGGCTGGGGAAATTATTATGAAATGCCTAATATATGCATTACAATTTTTATTTATTTTTTCCTTGGGCAGTTATTAGTACAGAGTATAAAAAAATGTAAGAGTTATAAGAATGCATTATACGGTATTCTTATAACTTTTGTTGGAATTCTACTGGTGTTTAATCCGGGAATGGCAATTGCATTTAATGGATTTGCTTATGCACAGGCAAGGTATACATTCGTACTTATGCCGGTTGCAGCATTACTTGTAGCAGTAGAATGGGATAGACTGACAAGAAAAAAGGAATTTAGTTTTATTGGTCTTGGTCTAGGACTGATAAGCAGTTTGTATATTGCTATAAAAGCGTATAACAAGGCATCATTAGAGGTAAGGAGTTATGATGCAGAAATCATAATGCTGCAAATATGTTTTGCACTTCTTTTGCTGGTAATGTTTCTTTGGAAAAATAGGCAGGGGCGTAAGATTGTAGAAAGCTTACTAATAGTGTGCGTGCTGCTTTCAACATGCACAGAAACCTATATGACAACTAGCCAGAGAGGTACTGCTTATACAACGACAGAGGCAATTGGCTATGATGGTAAAACAATGACGAATGATACTATAGAAGCAATCAGATATTTAAAAGAGAATGACAACACCTTTTTTAGAATGGACAAAACATATACATTTTTATCAACTTTTGGGGATTCTCAGGTAGCAGGTTATTCTGCTGTGACAGACTATAACAGTACGATTAATCGCAATCTGTCAGAATTTTATAATATGTTATATACAGGAGCCATTGTGTTGGATGCACAACGCTTCTTCATATACTCTGATGAGTCTGAAGTATATCCAATGAGTTTGATTAATTTAAAATATGTATTGACAACAGAAGAAGTGGGATATCCATGGGGAGAATTGATTAGGAAAATTGGCAGTGTTTATATTTACAGAAATAAGTATGCTGATTCTGCGGCATCCTTTTACACCAATACAATTTCTCAGAGTGAATGTGCTGCAATGGATGAGACAGACCGGCGTATGCTGTTAAAAGATACCTTGATTGTGCCGGATGAGCAGGCTGCTTTACATGAAACAGAACGTGGAGAAGTAAAGCTTGGAGATTTTGTGGCAGATGGAAAATATTTTACCGGAACTATTTCGAATGAAAAGGAAGGCTTTCTGCTTCTTACAATTCCAGACCAGGATGGATGGGAAGTTTATGTTGATGGTAAGAAAACGGAGACTATCAATGGAGATTATGGTTTCCTGGCAGTAAAACTTACTGCTGGCAATCATGATATTAAAGCAGTTTATCATATTCCATATATGAAACAGGGAGCGGTAATGAGCGTATTTGGTGTATTGCTGCTGGTAGGATATTGCTTATGGTTATATCGTAGAGATAGAAAGAAAAAACAGGGGTAAGGTAAATGAAGGAAAAGTTAAAGAAGATACCACCAAAATATATCGTGGCAGGGGTAATCCTCATTGTTATGTTATTGCTATTGATAAAACATCGCAGTATTTTCTATAATTCAAGGCAGGACAATTACAATGACATGAGTGGTGAAGAGGAAAATATTGCAGCAGAGAATGCTGTGATTTCTCAGTATTTTACTGTTTCCGGTAACATGCAGAATATTGCGCTTCTTATGACGAATGATTCAGGAGAAGACGTTACGATTCAGGCGATGCTTAGGGATGCAGAGACGGATGAGGTATTAAGTGCAGTAAAATGTAATGTGCCAAAGTCTACTGGAACAGAAGAAGTAGTAAGCATGGAACTGACCTTAGATGGGGTAGAGGGAACACGTAGTGTTTATCTGACGTTAGAAGAGGAGACCAGGGCATCGGAGGTATATTATTGTGCCTTGGCCGGAGATTATGAACAGACACTTCTTGTTAATGAAGAGGCAACGGCTGCAAGACTTCGTATGTCGGTAGTCTATGGTGGTGGACTCAATAAGACATTTTTCATTCTGTTTGCGCTGGGAATGGCAGTGGTAATCGGAATCTTTGTAATGCCGGTAAAATGGGCAAAACCGGAAAATATGGTGCTGATACTGGTTTCCGTTATGGGAATCAGTATGGCAGTGATTAATCCGGCATTTCAGGAGTGTGACGGACCTTCCCATTTCTATCGGAGCATGGACGTGTCCTATGGAAATATACTCGGTTCTTTCGCTAATCTCACACATGAAGATGGTGTGATTTATGTGCCGGAAAATGTACAGGAAATTGCTTATCGTAAGCTGACACCAAATGGGAGTGAAGGAACAGGGTATCTGGAGTATTTACAGACACATAAGTTTTCTAAAAATAAGATAAAGATGACTTATTATGACAGTGTAACTTCAGTAGTATACTGGCCACAGGGACTTGGAATCTTCCTTGGAAGGACGTTCAATCTCAGTATTTATAGTGTGATTCTGATGGGACGTATCTTTAATCTGCTGGCATATATGGGCTTGGCATATGCGGCAGTACGGTTTATGCCGTTTTATAAGAATCTTATGGCAATGTTTGCAGTGATGCCTTTAAGCATTTATCAGGCATCCTCTCTTTCCCAGGATGCAGTATTAAATGGAGCTGGCTTCCTTTTCGTAGCACTATGCTGCTATTATGCTTTTGATGAAAAGGTGAAGCTGAACTGGAAGAAAACACTGGTGCTTGGACTCTTACTATTGACGATGTTCTTAAGCAAATATGTCTATGCGTGTCTTGGCCTTTTGGTATTTCTGATACCGAAAGATAAGTTTAACAGCAGAAAAGATTACTGGAAATCCTTTATAATCGCATTACTTCCGTTTGTTATCTTAGGCGGCTATGTTATGCTGCGGGTATCCTCTGGAATCAGCGGGTTACAGGCCGGTGCTGGTGGCGGTGCAGACACCATGACGCAGATGCAGTATCTGAAAGCGTATCCAATTGCTACGGTTAAGGTAATTATTTCAACATTAATAGTAAACCTGAATGATTATTTGCAACAGTTGAATATGCTTGGCAGTATGAATTATCCATTAACTTTGCTTGCGGTAATTGGACCTTGCTTCCTTTTAGGTGTTGGTCTGTTAGACGGTCAGGAAGTAAGAGGACGGATTAAGATACGACACCGGATTATTATGCTGCTTGCTTTTATAATCACTTTTGCAGCAATTATGATGGGACTTTATATCGGGGATGGCATTGCCAATCCGGTAGGTTCTTCTGTCATCAATGGTATTCAGGGAAGATATTTTATTCTGATGCTGATATTACCGTTTCTGGCGCTGGGAAGTGACCGGGTGAAACAGGATATCAGACATTTTACGGTAAAATGTTCTGGAATCATGGGCATCATGCTTTTATATGCAGTATTTATGCTGGTGAACACCTGTTACTAAAGGAAGTTAGAATAGAGAAAAGCTAGAATAAGGAAAAGTTGGAACAAAGAAAAACACAGGAAGACTTAAGGAAAAGGGAGAAAACATACGATGGGATGGAACCTTGGAACTACAATTTTTTATGGAATAGCAGTGCTGGTACTTTTGAGTGGAGCCTTTTTTAGCTATAAGTCAGAGCGGAAGCAGACAGGAATGACATGGATTGCATTGTTGTTGATTCTGATGAACTGTTATCACACATTTTGGGCAGCAATCCTGAATGTGATTCATATTCCGGTCAATATTATTTCAATGGGAATCATTGATTTGCTTACCGGCGGATTGCTCTGGTTCTTTATCGTAAAGAAAAAGAAATGGCAGAGGTATGAATTTGCCATAGCAGATGCAGCATTTCTTGTAACCGCATTGGCAATTATTGCAGTATTTGCAAAGGTAAGATATGGTGGAATGGCTCTAAATATCAATTTCCTGACCATTGACCCGGCAAACCATTTCCGGGCAGCGATGGATTTAGTAGATACCGGAACCGTAACCAGTATGTTTTATGAGACGGTGTTAAATGGACTGCTTTTTGAATTCTTAGCTCCATTTGCACCGGTGGATTATTTCTATCGATTCTTCGTCTTAAGTGAACTGATTCAGCTATTGATGTCGGCATTTATCTTCTATGGAATTGCAAGAAGGTTAAGCAAAGACCGGTTTGGCAGAGTGGCAGCTTATGCCCTGTCCTTTATCTATATGATAGGCTATCCGATGTGTTCTATGCTCTATGGCTTTGTTTACCTTGGCATGGGCGTAACGGTTATCGGAATGATTATTATTTTGACAGACGTTTATTTAAAGGATGATATGCCAAAATGGCAGAATATTGTATGTCTGATGTTAGGTTGTCTGGCTATCTTTGAATGCTATGTGATGTTTATGCCGGTTACCTTCTTTGCTTTGATTACCTGCATTTTTGTAAAACAGTTTAAAGTAAAGAAACTGGTATCCAAAGATACCGTGGCAATCTGTCTGACGGTATTCCTGTTCCCATGCATCGTAGGCTTTTATTATACATATGCAGGTATCTTTACCAATGGCGTGACGGTATCTTCTGCACTGGTAAATGAGGGAGCCTGCTACCGGGATTTGTTTTCAAACTTTGTACTGTTTATTCCATTGATGCTCTTTGGATTCTATGGGATGTGTAGGAAGAAGGAGAATAATCTGGTATTGTTTTTAGCACCGTATACGCTTCTGTTTGCTTTATATCTTTTCTTGAAGACAGTAAATGGACAAGCATCTACCTATTATTTTTACAAGATTCATTTCCTGTTGTGGCTGATTGCGTTGGTATTGGTCTATTATGCAGTTGTTTATGCAGAAAAGCAGACAAAGGTATTGATAACCGGAAGCTTTGTGATGTGGGCATTTTTAACAGGAATGTACCTTGGCAAGATAGAGGAGAAAATTGCAGTCCATAATGATTTGATGATTTCTACTTATAAGGCAGAGGATTTTAATGATATTTTGCGTTATAATTATGTATCATTTGGCATGCCGGGTTATTCTAAGGAAAAGGAAGAACTTTATCACTGGGTATATAATGAATTAATCAGCAAGGGTGAAGAAATTGTGCCGATGGCAGGATACTGGGAAGATGATTTATGGTATCAGGCAATTTCAGACCAGCGGTATTATGGCTGGGGACAAAGTGATCCGGATCATACGGATTATTTCAATCACCTGAATGCGTCTGATGCCAGCTATATTCTGGTATTAAAGGACAGCCAGATTTATGCGGATGAACAGGCTTATTTTGATTCATTAGAGAGAATATATGATACCGGGATAGGTTTTGTGGCAAGAAAGGAATTGTATGAGTAAAAAAGTAAATGTATTATTGTCTGCTTATAACGGAGAAAAGTATATTAAGGCGCAGATTGACAGCATTTTAAATCAGTCTTATCCCAATGTGGAGCTTTATGTCAGGGATGACGGCTCTAAAGATGGAACCCTTGCAATTGTAAGGGAATATGAAGAAAAGGGACTGCTTCATTTAGAGGCAGGAGAGAATGTCGGCTTTGTAAAGAGTTTTGAATGGCTCATTGCAAATGGCGGCGAAGCAGATTATTATGCTTTCAGTGACCAGGATGATGTCTGGTTTGAAGACAAGATTAAGATGGCTGTGGAAAAATTAGAACATGCAAGGGAAAATGTGCCGGTATTGTATTTTTCCAATTATGATTTCTATGACGGAGATTTAAATTTCATGGCGCACCGGGATGGCAGGACGCCGAATATTTCTTTTGTGAATTCATTGGTGGATTGTGTGTCTCTTGGCTTTAACAGTGTATTTAACCGCAAAGCAAAGGACATGGTGACAGAGCAGATGCCGGAAAAATCTACCGGACATGACTGGTGGATGTATATGGTCTGTGCCGGAATGGGAGAAGTAATCTATGATGAGCGTCCGACGGTAAAATACCGCAGACACAATAATAATGTCAGTGATGGTGGGTACAGCTTTATTAAGTTTCAGATCTGGCGTTTTAAACGTTTTTTCTTGAATCACTATTTCCACCATATTCATGAGCAGATTAAGGAATACAGTGAACTTTACAATAGAAAACTGACCCCGGAAAATCAGAAGGCACTGGCACTTTTTACCAGGGATGGTTTTCATCCGCTGATTGCACTGCGTAAGGTTTTCTATCCGAAGAAGTTAAGACAGAAAGTCGTAGACGAGATATTTGTGCGTTTGGTATTCCTCATCGGAAGGCTATAAGTTGCAAATTTTAAGAAAATATAGTAAACTGTATAAGTTAACAAGAAGGAGCAACGATGAAATTTACTGTTTTAATCGTAACCTATCATCCGGACTGGAAGAAATTATTAGTTACACTGGATTCTGTCATGGCACAGACCTTTAAGGATTATGAAATCGTAGTCTCAGATGATGGTTCAGAAGAAAACTGTTTTGATAAGATAGAAGCATATTTTGCGGCACACCAGTTTGCAAATTATACCCTTATTCCTCATGAGAAGAATCAGGGAACAGTAAAGAACCTCATAGATGGTCTGGCAAAGGCAAAGGGTAAATATGTCCGGGATTTTGGACCGGGGGATGCATTCTATAATGAACATACCCTGCAGCAGGTGTATGATTTTATGGAAGAGAACCGGTATGAGTCCTGCTTTGGACTGATGCGGGGTTATTGCCGCAGGGAAGATGGCGGTGTAGATTATGTGGAATTTCCGCATCCCTTTGATTTATCTCCATATAAGAACTGGAATGAGGATAAGATTGTAAAGAATCTGGTGCTGTATCGGGACAATGCTTCCGGTGCATGTACCTGTTATACCGTAGACTATTATGTGACTTATCTTAAGAAGATAGAGGGAACGGTCATTTATGCAGAAGATATTTTTCAGATGATGGCAGGCTTAGATGGCAGACCGATGCATTTCTTCCCGGATTATTTGGTATGGTATGAAGCCGATACCGGAGTATCCACTAAGAAGAAAAGCAGCTTCTCAGAGCTTCTTGCGCAGGATGTAGACCGGTTCTATGCCATGATTCAGGAGCAGTACAGCGATAATCCATATGTGAAGAAGCAGAAAAAGGTATTGGGATTATATAAAATCAGAAACCTTTATCTTCGTACTTTGTTACGGCTGTTCCGCAATCCGGATGCCATCCGTTATCTTGTAAGCCATATGCTGCAGGTGCGAAAAGGCACATACCAGCCATCACATCAGCAGAAGGGATTTTTGGATAATCCGGAATTCGGCAAAGAAAAAGCAGAGTAAGAAAAGAATTAAAATAGAAAGTGAAGCACAGCAATGTGGAAGAAGGAGAATGTCCATGGAAGTGATTAAGTACAGATTTCAGCAGCATGGGGATGAACGCGGTCAGCTGGTAGCATTGGAAGAGATGCGTGATATTCCATTTGAAATTAAGCGTGTTTACTATATGTATGATACCGTAGATGGTGTACGAAGAGGCTATCATGCACACCGGTGTTTAGAACAGATTCTGATTCCGATTCATGGAACCTGTAAGATTCATCTGGATAACGGCAGTGAGACGGCAGAGGTCTTATTGGACAAGCCATATGAAGGCTTATATATTGCAAATAATATGTGGCGGGAAATGTATGATTTTTCCGAGGATGCAGTGCTGATGGTACTGGCATCAGAATATTATGATGAAAATGATTATATCAGGGATTACGATAAATTCCTTGCATTTGTAAAAGAGGAAAATAAGGATAAGTAAAGGAGAATTGCCATGAAAATACCATTTGTGTCATTTGAGAAAATGCATGATGAAATCAAGGACGAACTTACCGGAAAATTTCAGCAGGTTTTAGCAAAAAACTGGTTTATCCAGGGAGAAGAATTAGCAAAGTTTGAAGAAGAGTATGCCGCATATTGTGGCGTGAAATACTGTGTCGGTGTAGGCAACGGACTGGATGCACTGTTTCTTCCACTGAAAGCATATGGAATCGGGACAGGCGATGAAGTCATTGTTCCATCCAATACCTTTATTGCAACTGCACTGGCAGTTTCTTATACAGGTGCAACTCCGGTATTTGTAGAGCCGACTTTAGAGTCCTTTGACATTGACCCGGCAAGAATCGAAGAGAAGATTACCGATAAGACCAAAGCAATTATGGCAGTACATCTTTATGGACAGCCGGCACCAATGGATGAAATCATGGAGATTGCAAAACGTCACAATCTGAAAGTAATCGAAGATTCTGCACAGGCACATGGCGCACTCTATAAGGGAAAACATGTGGGAAGTCTTGGAGACGGAGCCGGATTCAGCTTTTATCCGGGCAAGAACTTAGGTGCATTAGGAGATGCCGGAGCTTTTGTAACCAATGATAAAGAGCTGGCAGATAAAGTACGTGCCCTTGGCAACTATGGTTCTGATTATAAATATCATCATATCTATCAGGGAAATAACTCCAGACTGGATGAGATGCAGGCAGCTTTCTTAAGAATTAAATTAAAGAACTTAGACCGCTGGAATGCAAACCGTATTGAGACAGCAGAGAAATATCTTGCCGGAATTAAGAATCCGGAAATCGCTCTGCCAACTATAATGCCGGATACGAAGCATGTATTCCACATCTTTGCAATCCGCTGTGCACGCAGGGATGAATTAGAGAAGTTCTTAAATGAAAAGGGAATTGGAACCAATAAACATTATCCGATTCCAATGCATCTGCAGGGCGCATATGAAAGCCTTGGCATCAAAAAGGGAGAGCTTCCACTGGCAGAAGAGATTTCTGCAACAGAGCTTAGCATTCCGATGTATTATGGAATGACAGAGGAAGAAACCGGATATGTCATTGATGCAATCAATGCATTCAAATAGAAGAGGAGAGACTATGTTTCGATTTGAAAAATATGAGGACAGTTTAGAGGAACAGTGGGATAAATTTATTACAGAAAAATCCATAAACGGAACCTTTTTACAGAGCCGCCGGTTCTTCAATTATCATCCGGCAGGCAGATTTAAAGATGTATCTTTGGTAGTATATAATGAGAAAAATAATATCGCAGCCCTGATTCCGGCATGTGAATTGGAGCAGGATGGGAAAAAGGTATTTTTCTCCCACAAAGGAACCACCTTTGGCGGTATCATTATCGACAAGAAGCATCACAATGCCAAACATGTAGTGGTATTAGTAGAAGAATTAAAAGATTATCTTAAGGAGCAGGGCTATAACGAGGCTTATCTTAAGATGACTTCCGATATTTTCTCAGAAGTAGAAAGTGATTTATTCCAGTATGCATTCCAGCATGCAGGCTATACGGAGCATAAGGAATTGAGCACTTATGTAAACTATGCTACCTATAAAGAGGCAATTCTATCTAACTTTGCGCAGGGAAAACGTACTAATGTCCACAACTGTGAGAAGGAAGGTCTGGAATGCAGACCGCTGACGACAGATGATGAGATTAAAGAATTCTATGATATTCTCTGTGAGAACCTTTCCAAGTATGATACCAAACCGGTACATACTTTAGCAGAGCTTTTAGATTTCAAGAATGACCGTTTCCCGGAGGAATGTGGATTCTTTGGCATCTTCAAAGAGGATGAAATGTTAGCGGGCTCCATGATGTTTTATTTCGATAAAGTAGGCTGTGCCCATACACAGTATCTTGCTGCAAGACAGGCGTTTAATAAATTAAGCCCGATGACCTTTATGTATTATTCCATGATTGTGGAAATGAAGAATCGTGGCTATAAACGGATTTCCTGGGGAACAGCAACTGAAGATTTGGGTAATTATCTGAACATGGGACTGATTACCAGCAAAGAAGACTTCGGAAGTTCCTATTGTAATAACCTGACCTACTCAATTACATTGTAGGCACTGGAGGATAGTATGAAAGTAAGCGTCCTTGTGACTTTTTATAATCAGGAAGATTATGTGGATGAGGCATTGCAGAGTGTTTTTGACCAGAAATGTGATTTTGATTTTGAGGTGCTGATTGGTGACGATGGTTCTACCGATGGCACCATGGAAAAATTACAGGAATGGAAGCAGAAATATCCGGACAGAATGGAAATTTATGTGATGGACCGGGAACCTGGTGTGAAATACAACAGCAGCCAGCGGGCATCAAGAAACCGTCTGAATCTTTTGCAGTATGTAAAGGGAGAGTATTTTGCTTATCTCGATGGGGATGATTTCTATATCGATGACCATAAACTGCAGAAGCAGGTAGAGATTATGGATCAGCCGGAAAATGCAAAATATGCAGTCTGTGCCCACAATGTCTATGCCTATGATGAGAAGACGAAAGAAGATACACCATTTTTAAACTGCAATCATACGATGAAATTAAAGGGAACAACCTATTGGGGACGTTTCTATTTCCATCCGGATTCTATTCTGATGCGAAGTGCCTATATCAAGGATATTCCGATGGATGTGGTAGCAGATTATTTTAATGATAATACCATTACGTTCTGTTTTATCAAGCATGGGGATGTATATTATATGCCGGATATTATGGCGAGCTATCGTCAGACCGGAGACGGCATCTGGACGGGAAATTCCAGGTTTATCAACTATCTTAGAAATTTGATGGACTATGACTTGGAGCAGAAGATTGCACCGGAATTTATCCGCTACAGTCTCGTACGTCACCGGGCAGATATGAGTTTCATGCATAAATGTAAGGAACAGCCAGCCGGAGAAAAGGTGGCTTTCTATGAGGAAAAGATAAAAAAAGACGGACTTACAGTATCCGAGGCGTGGTTAGAATATTGCAAGACCGGAAAGATGTCTGATAAAAAGGCATTAAAATTATACCGGAAGGCAATGCTTTGGTATTTTGTATGCCATGTAAAATGGCTGTTCATTGACAGTTTATTATTACACAATTAGGATATCTGGAATGGATGGAATCAAAGATGAGTGAGAAGAAAAAATTTGGCTTTGTGGTATTGCATTATTGCACTCTTGATATGACAAAGAAGTGTATTGCGGCAATTCAGGAGAAAATGGCACAGGCTGATTATGAAATTGTGGTAGTAGATAATGCGTCCGGCAACGGAACCGGTAAAGATTTAGCAGAGTGCTATAAAGACACAGAGCATGTAAGTGTTCTTTTGAGTAAGGAAAATCTCGGCTTTGCCAAAGGCAACAATCTTGGCTATGTATATGCAAGAGAAGATCTGCACTGTGATTTTATCTGCGTGATGAATAATGATGTGATTTTATTGCAGGATAACTTTGCACAGCTGGTGGAGGCAGCCTATGAAGCACATCAGTTTGCAGTAATGGGACCGCATATTGAATTAAAGGATGGCAGGGAAAATGCCATGTATTATGAAATTGCATCCATTGAGGGTTTGAAAAAAGAACGCCATGTATATGAGACGAGATTAAAACACATTACCTCTTCCATTTATCCACTTTGGAATCTTTGGGACAGAGCAAAGCTGCTGCTTCGCATTTTCCTTGGAAAGATTCATGTGATGCCGGAATTAAAGAAACATGAAGACTGCACAGAAGGCTCCTTGGAATATCAGGATGAACTGGTACTGCATGGCTGCTGTCTGATTTTCTCGCCGATTTATCTTACAAAATATAAAGATGCATTCGTACCGGATACCTTTATGTTCCGGGAAGAGGAACTTTTATATTTAAGATGTAAAGAAGCGGGAATACCGATGGTATACTGTCCGGAGGTAAGAATTCTTCATCTTGAGGATATCTCTACGGATTATATTTATAAGACCGAGCGCAAAAAAGAAATCTTTAATCTGGAGAATCAGATTAAATCGCTTGGAATTCTCTTGGAACATTTAGAGGCAATGCAGAAGTAACAGCGAGGACATATTGTGAAAGAAGTAAAATCAATCAAATTTAACTTTATAATGAATCTGATTCGGGTTTTGATGACAATAGTATTCCCGCTGATTACCTATCCATATGCAACGCGGGTACTGAATTCTGCCGGAGTGGGACGGGCTGCCTATGTAGCATCCATTGTCAGCTATTTTCAGCTGGTAGCATCCTTTGGTGTTAATAATTATGCCATTACAGAGGGTGCAAAAATCCGTGACGATAAGGCAAAATTAAATAAATTTGCTTCGGAGATGTTTTTCATCAATCTGGTATTTACGGTGCTTGCTTATATCGGATTTGCAGGTGCGTTGTTCCTGCCGAAGTTTGATGGTTATGAAATGCTGCTGTTAATCAGCAGTTCTACGATTCTATTTACCACCCTTGGTATGGAATGGCTCTATGAACTGTTGGAAGAGTATGAGTATATTACGATTCGTTCTGTCATTTTCCAGGTAGTAGCACTTGTAATGCTATTTGTGCTGGTACGGAATGAAGGTGATGTGGCATGGTATGTGGCATTGACTGCGGTATCTACCGTTGGCTCCGGTGTGCTGAATTTTATTCACAGCAGACATTACATCCATTTATTTGAAACAAGAGTCCATTGGGCTGATATCAAGGTTCATATGAAACCGATGGTATATATGTTTGGCGTTTCGATTGCATCTGTTATTTATCTCAATTCCGATATTACAATGTTGGGATGGATGAAGGGAGATAAGGATGCGGGAATCTATACAACGGCATCGAAGATGAATCAGGTTTTGTGTACGCTGATTAAATCTCTGAGTACGGTTATCATGCCCCGGATGGCATATTATCTTGAAAATGATCAGAAGGATAACTTTGACCGGCTGTTAAAACAGGCATTCCGTTTTATGATGATGTTAATTGTACCATGTATGGTGGGTATGCTTTTGATTTCGCCGGAAGTCATTCATCTGATATCCGGTAAGAATTACAGCGAGTTTTTCCCGAGTGTTACAACATCGAGAATTCTTGCCATCAATTTGTTCTTCTCGCCGATTAACGGCTTTATTGCATATCAGATATTTATGCCAAAGAAGAAAGAGAAGATTATTTTCTGGGCAACCTTGGGTGGCGCAATCAGTAACCTTATCATTAACTACCTGCTGATTCCGGTATTAAGCTACGATGGAGCAGCAATCGCTACCGTACTGGCAGAGGCAATGGTAATGTTAATCTGCATTATCTTAGGACATAAGATGATACCGTTTAAGGGAATGATGCAGGGTGTCTGGAAATATGTCATCGCATCCGTTCCGATGGTCATTGCATATGTGCTGTTTCAGAAGGTAACTTTCAGCAGTTATTTGATTTATATGTTACTGATGATTATCATTGGAGTAGTAACCTATGGCATTATGCTTTTAATCTTAGGGGATGAACTGGTGCGTGAAGAAGTACGCATGATATTTGGAAAATTAAAACACAATGAAAAATAAGGAGGATACACATGAAAATTGCAGTAGCAGGAAACGGTTATGTGGGATTGTCAAATTCCATTTTATTAGCACAGAATAATGAGGTATGGGCAGTCGACATTGTTGAAGAGAAGGTCGATCTGATTAATCATAAGAAATCTCCAATCGTCGATAAGGAGATTGAAGAATATTTAGCAGAGAAACCATTGAATCTGCGGGCTACCACAGATGCAAAGGCAGCATATGAAGGAGCAGATTTTATTATCATTTCCACTCCGACCAACTATGATGAGAAGAAGAATTACTTTGATACATCATCCGTAGAAGCCGTAATCAAGCTGGTTATGGAATATGCACCGGATGCAATTATGGTTATCAAATCTACAGTTCCGGTTGGCTATACCGAAAAAGTGAGAGCGCAGTTTGGCAGCAAAAATATCATCTTCTCTCCAGAATTCTTAAGAGAAGGAAGAGCATTATATGATAACCTCTATCCATCCCGTATCGTAGTGGGATATCCGAAAGAGGATGAAAGCTTAAGGGCAAAGGCAGAAGAGTTTGCCGGCTTATTAAAACAGGGTGCTATCAAAGAGGATATTCCGGTATTATTAGCACACCTCACCGAGGCAGAAGCAATCAAATTATTTGCAAATACTTATCTTGCACTGCGTGTTTCCTATTTTAATGAGCTGGATACCTATGCAGAGGTAAGAGGATTAAATACCAGACAGATTATCGAAGGCGTAGGCTTAGACCCACGAATCGGTAATTATTATAACAATCCATCCTTCGGATATGGCGGATACTGCCTGCCAAAGGATACCAAGCAGTTACTGGCAAATTATGCGGACGTTCCAAATGATATTATCGGAGCAATCGTTGCAGCCAATACGACAAGAAAAGATTTCATTGCACAGCAGATTTTAGATAGAAATCCTTCTGTAGTAGGTATTTATCGTCTGACCATGAAGACCAATTCCGATAACTTCCGCCAGTCTTCTATTCAGGGCGTTATGAAACGTCTGAAAGCAAAGGGCATTGAAGTAGTGATTTATGAGCCAACCTTAAAGGATGACAGCTTCTATAATTCCAAAGTAATCCGTGACTTAGATGAGTTCAAGAAGATGTCCGATGTTATTGTATCCAACCGTAACAGTGCAGACTTAGAGGACGTGCAGGACAAGGTATATACCAGAGATATTTATGACAGAGATTAATTTTAGAAAATAAAGCTGCCTGATTAGAACGACGAGATTAGCGCAGTGAGATTAGAGCAGTGAAAAAAGGAGACAAGATGAAACTGAGCCTTTATAACCTCAGAAAAGGTTTCCGATATTTAAAAAATTATGGTTTAAAGGAATTCTTCATCCGCCTGAAAGAAAAAGGAGAACCGGAGCAGATTTCCTATGCGGAATATGCAGCAGGCCATAAGGTAACAGAAGCACAACTTAAGATACAGACAAAAGAATCTGATAAGTGGTCCTACCGACCGCTTATCAGTTGTGTTTATATGGGAGAAAATAGAGAAGATGCGTTGGCTATGTTAGAACAGCAGAGCTATACCAACTGGAATCTAACCTGTATCGATAAGCTTTGTACCGGAAAAGAAATAGAACTTTCCGGGGAATATGCAGCGCTTATTGAGGAGGGTGACACCATAGAACCGGATGCTTTATACGAGCTTGCCCATGCTATTGCTTTCCCAAAAGAGACAAAGCAGTCAGGAATTCACTGGGAAGAAATCGGAAAGCCGGATTTGATTTATACGGATGAAGATGTCAGATGTCCGGATGAATCAAAGACAACGGAGACAGCAGAGCCTCTTTTAAAGCCGGACTTCAGCCCGGATTATCTGGAAAATTACTGTTATATCAGACATTTATGCTGCATCAGAAAAACGGTATTCCTGCAGACTCTGAAAGAAAATGACGGAAATCCTGCAATAGAAGAACTGATCTGCCGGGCGGCAAAGCAGTCCAATAGTATCATCCATATTCCCAAAGTACTCTATCATACAAAGGCGGAGCATGCACCGAGAGTAGAGCATGCATCTATGGCAGCAGGCAGTCACGAAAAGAAGCAGCCATTGGTATCCATTCTGATACCGAATAAAGACGAAAAAGCTTCTTTGGAAAAATGCATCACATCCATTCGGCAGGGCAGCTACCGGAATTATGAGATTATCATTATAGAAAATAACAGTAAAAGCGAAGAAATCTTTGATTATTATAAAGAGCTGCAGATGCAGTATCCGGATATCCGCGTGGTAGAATGGAAACCTGAAATACCGGGTACTTTTAATTATTCAGCCATTAATAACTATGGAGCATCCTATGCAAAGGGTGAATATCTTTTGTTCTTAAACAATGATATTGAGATTATAACAAAGGATTACATGGAACGGATGCTTACCCTGTGCGGAAAAGAAAATACCGGAGCAGTGGGAGCAAAGCTTTATTACCCGGATGATACGATACAGCATGCCGGAATTGTCATAGGCATCGGTGGACATGCCAGAGGAATTGCAGCCAATATGTGTGTAGGACAGGTACGCAGCGATAGTGGGTATATGTATAGAGCCAGCCTGCGGCAGAATTTAAGTGCAGCAACAGCAGCATTTCTTATGGTGCCGGCAAAGGTGTTCCGTGAGGTGGACGGATTCTGCGAAGCTTTATCAGTAGCATTTAATGATGTGGATTTGTGTCTTAAAATCCGGAAGAAGGGTTATCTTATTATATATGAACCATCCGTAGAAGCGTACCATTATGAATCAAAGTCCAGAGGACAGGAGGATACAGAGGAGAAAGTACGCCGTTTTCAGGAAGAGATTGAATATATGAGAACCCGCTGGATTGATATTTTAAAGCAGGGAGATCCCTATTATCATCCCGGACTGACCCGTTACCGGACAGATTATTCCCTGGGACAAAAGCACTAAGGCATTGCAGAATTTGTAAGAAAGTGGTAACTTTGTAACTGAGTATAGAGAAAAACAAGTAACAGGGAGGTAGAGTTACACATGATGAAAGTTTATATTTGTCCGAAATGTGGCTGGATACGGACGGTTTCAAGAAGAAATGAAGTGGAATGTTTTAAATGTGGAAATGAAAAGATGGTTCTGGCAAAGATTCCTTATGAGAAATATGGGAAGATGAGTGAGAAAGAACGGAAAGACTATTCGGAAAGCTGGCTGTATATTCACAGAAACAGCATTTGACAGAAGAAGAACATACTTTTTTCACAGAAAATTAAGAAAGAATTCGGTTGTACCTGACAGGGTAGGACTGGTATAATATTCCTAAAAAGATGGCTTGTATTGCATAAGAGGGAATAGATTATGTATAAAAAAGAACGAAAAAGCTGGATGAAGCATCTTGACTTTACGATTCTGGATATTATCTGTCTGGAACTTGCATATGCCTTATCCTATTTTATGCGTTTTGGAAGAAAAAATGAGTTTTTAAATGAGGAATATCAGCGATTAGCGGTAGTCCTTATTTTGATTGATATCTGCGTGGTATTTTTCGGCGAATCCTATAAGAGCATTCTGCGGAGAAAGAATACGCAGGAATTTAAGCATGTTGTTGTTCATACAACAATCATTGTTGCCGGAATGATGGTATATGGATACTGGACCAGACAGTCTGACTTTTCCAGACAGATTTTCCTGATGTTCTGGGGACTGTCTATGATTTTTGAATTTGTCGGCCGTTCCGGGCTTAAGAATTTTATTAAGAAAAAGATGATGAATGACAGAAATCTGTCTGCCATGATAGTGGTAACGACAGATGAACTGGTGGAGAGCTGTCTTAAGGAATTTGAAAATCTGCCATATCGGGAATTTGCCGTGCACGGAGTTGTTGTAGTGGATGCAATGCGTAAGGGAGAAATTATCCGGGGCATTCCGGTGGTAGCAAATGCAGATGATTTCTTTGAATATGTAAAAAATAATGTGGTAGATGAAGTATTTATCAATGGCAATACTATAGCCAGCAGCCAGGCACTGGCAGATGATCTGCTGGAAATGGGCGTTACGGTACATTTTAATCTGGTACATGCTTCCAAGCTGATGCCGAATAAAGTAATCGAGCAGTGTGGAAATTATATGGTTTTAACTTCCAGTATGTGTATTGCAACACCACGTCAGTTGTTTTTTAAACGTCTGATGGACATTGTAGGCGGTTTTGTGGGATTGGTGATTGCCGGTATTGCTACCATTATTTTTGCACCGATTATTAAGAAGCAGTCACCGGGACCGATTTTCTTTTCCCAGATTCGTGTGGGAAAAAATGGCAGGAAATTCCGCTTTTATAAATTCCGTTCCATGAATGTAAATGCAGAAGAACAGAAAAAAGAGCTGATGGGGCAGAATGAGATGTCAGGGCTGATGTTTAAGATGGAAGATGATCCGAGAGTATTTCCGGTTGGCAGGTTCATGCGGAAGTTTTCCATTGATGAACTGCCACAGTTCTGGAATATTTTAAAAGGGGATATGAGTCTGGTAGGCACAAGACCGCCAACGGAGGAAGAATTTGCCGGATATGAGGCAAGGCACCGGGCAAGACTCGGAATTAAGCCGGGGCTTACCGGAATGTGGCAGGTCAGTGGAAGAAGTGACATTACGGATTTTGAAGAAGTGGTACAGCTGGATACCTACTATATTACAAACTGGTCACTGGCATTGGATATTAAAATCTTGTTTAAGACCATTCAGGTTGTTGTAACAGGAAAAGGATCGAAGTAAGCAATGGGATTAACGAAAAAGGCTGCATATGCAGTTGGAATGATACGCAAGCATGGACTCCGGGGTCTGGCGATTAAAGTAATGGAAACAAAATATGAGCCCATAGACCATGAATATACGAAAAACTGGCAGAATTATATGGTGACAAAAGAAGAATGGAAGGTGCAGCGGAATACGTTGTTTGAACATATGCCGCTGGTTTCTGTTGTAGTACCATTATATGAGACACCGGAATGCTTCTTACGGGAACTGATAGAGGGCATGCTGGGACAGTCCTATGAAAACTGGGAACTGTGTCTTGCAGATGGAAGCCCTACCGATAAAATCGAACATTTTCTTGCAGTAAATTATAAAGGAGATGCAAGAATACGTTACCGCAGACTGTTGGAAAATGGTGGGATTTCAGAGAATACCAATGAGGCAGTTGCGATGGCAATGGGTGAATATATCGGATTATTGGACCATGATGATGTGCTGGCTGCCAATGCCCTTTATGAAGTGGTGCGGATGTTAAATGCCCATCCGGATGCACAGGTGATTTATTCCGATGAAGATAAAATTGATGCAGAATCCGGGATACACAGCCGGCCACATTTTAAGACGGATTATAATCCGGAATTGCTGATGCATTATAATTATATCTGCCATTTTCTGGTAGTAAAGAAGACCATGTTAGAGAAGGTGGGGGATTTCAATCCCTGCTATGATGGTGCCCAGGACTATGAACTGGTGCTCCGCCTGACGGAGCAGACGGATGCCATTTATCATATTCGAAAGATTCTTTATCATTGGAGAATACACAGTGGTTCCACGGCAGGCAGTTCCCTGTCCAAGGATTATGCCTATGATGCGGGAAAGCGGGCATTGGAAGCTTACGTGCAGAGACGGAAAATCCCGGCAGAGATTAAAGAAGCCCAGGGGCATAATTCTTATGAAGTGATTTATGAACAGGAAGTTCCGGAGCCGGAGCTTATTAATCTTGCGGAAATAAAGGAAAAAGATGCTTTAAATGAACTGGTAGAAAACAGCGCAAGGGAATATCTTTTCATTTATGACAGCCGTCGCACCAGATTGCTTGGGGAGAGAGAACGAAAAGAGCTGGCACAATATGCCTGCTTAAATAAAGTGGGACTGACAGGTGTCCGGTTTAAAAAGCACCGGAAGTTAGTTTCGGCAGGCATTGGCGTATTACCGGATGGAAAGATGGGATACCTTTTTGAAAAACTTCCGGTCTGCTTCAAGGGATATTTCAACCGGGCAGTGCTTCCGCAGAATGTCAGCGCCGTTCCGCTGGAACAGTGTATCATAAAGAAAGAAGCATATCTTAAGGCTGGCGGAATTGATCTGGATAAAGAACCGTTAGAGAGAGCAATAGATTTTGCCGGACGTCTGCAAAAAGCGGGATATCAGATTATGCTGGATGCAAAACTTACAGCAGTTTATAAGGGATAGAAAATGAAACATGTATTTATTATAGGCAGTAAAGGAATTCCGGCGGCTTACGGCGGGTTCGAGACATTTGTAGAGAATCTGACCGGACAGGCAGTCAGTGAAGACATTCAGTACCATGTGGCGTGCATGTCTGATCATAATGAAGAATTTACTTATCATAATGCGAAATGCTTCCGGGTGAAGGTGCCGGATATCGGACCAGCGAGAGCCGTGTATTATGATTTGGCAGCATTTCGTTACTGCATTCAGAAAATTAAAAAAGAAAAGATAGAGGATGCCGTTGTCTATGTGCTGGCATGCAGAATCGGACCATTTGTGGGGCACTTTAAAAGGCAGCTGCACCGGTTGTCTGGTACACTTTATGTAAACCCGGATGGACATGAATTTATGCGGGCAAAATGGAATAAATGGATTCGTAAATACTGGAAATATTCGGAAAAGGGAATGGTAAAGCACGCAGATTTATTAGTCTGTGATTCAAAGAATATTGAACAGTATATCAGGGATGAATATCATAAATATCAGCCGAAGACCACATTTATCGCATATGGAACACTATCTTATAAAGCAGGTGAACCAACAGAGGATTTACTGGCATGGTATCAGAAGTTTGATATCAGAAAAGAAAATTATTATCTTATCGTCGGAAGATTTGTCCCGGAAAATAATTACGAGACAATGATTCGGGAATTTATGGCATCTGATTCCACAAAAGATCTTGTAATCATCACAAATGTGGAAGAAAATGCTTTTTATGAAAGTTTAAAAGAGAAAACCGGTTTTTTAAATGACAAGCGGATTAAATTTGCGGGAACCGTGTATGATGCTGCATTGCTGGCAGAAATCCGCTACTTTGCATATGGATATTTCCATGGACATGAGGTGGGAGGAACCAATCCATCCCTTCTTGAGGCACTCAGTACCACAAAACTGAACCTGCTTTTAGATGTGGGATTTAATAAAGAAGTGGGGGAAGATGCCGCACTGTACTGGAATAAGAAAAACGGAAATCTTGCCACACTGATTCAGAAGGCGGATACTATGGATGAAGCAGAGCGGGAAGAGCTTGGCCGGAAAGCGAAGGACAGAATGAAGAAATGGTATAGCTGGGAAGCAATTGTACAGCAGTATGAAACACTGTTTCTTACAGGAGAGGAAGAGAGAGAATGATATCGGTCTTAGTAGTAACCTATAACGGAGAAACCTATATCAGAGAACAGATAGACAGCATACTTAAAAATATCGGACTGGGTGATGAACTGGTGGTATCGGATGATGGTTCACTGGATACTACGAGGGAAATCCTTAAGTCCTATCAGGAACAGGATGCAAGAATCCGTGTTATGGAAGGACCGGGTGAAGGCGTTATTGCCAATGTGGAAGCAGGACTTAGGGCGTGCCGGGGCGATTATATTTTTCTCGCAGACCAGGATGATGTCTGGATGCCGGATAAAGTAGAGAAAGTCATGGAAGTATTCCGGAGGAAGAAAGCCATGGTTGTGGTTCATGATGCCAGAGTGACAGATGCTGCATGCAAAGAGACACTGATGCCGTCCTTTTTTGTTTACCGCCACAGTGGAAGAGGTGCGATTAAAAATATTATTAAGAATACCTATATGGGCTGCTGCATGGCATTTCGGAAAGAGGTATTGGATGCAGTACTTCCGATTCCGAAGGATGTTACCATGCATGATCAGTGGATTGGTGTGAAATGTGATTTGAAATATCACCGCACGGTATTTTTAAAGGAACCATTGATTCTTTACCGGAGGCATGAAAAGAATGTATCCGATTTTTCCCATAACAGCGTGGGTGTAATGATTAAGAATCGCTTAATTTTTCTAAAACGGATATTAAGCTATCATGGATAATATTGACACAAAAAGTGTTTTGTTATATATTAGTTTCAATTGTTTTGAAAAAATGAATAGAAACTGTTTAACATCAGGAAAATAAGATAATGGAGATGACTTATGAGTACAAGTAGTAATAATAGAAACCGTAAAAGAAAGAAAATGACCAGACGTCAGAGAAGAAAGAGAAAATTGATTCTTTTTATAGTGGAAGTACTGGTTATCTTAATTCTTCTGGCAGCATTATTTGTAATTATTAAATTAAACAAACTCAATAATACCGGTGATTTGGATGAAGATAAGCTGAATATTAATATTGATGCCAAAACCCAGGAATTGTTAGATGGTTATACGAACATTGCATTATTTGGTATTGATAACCGCAGTACCGGCAAATATGAGTCCGGAAACAGTGACTGTATCATGATTGCAAGTATTAATAATGATACGAAGGAAGTAAGACTGATATCGGTTTACCGTGATTCTTTCCTGGCAGTAGATGATGATGACGATTTAAGAAAACTCAATGCAGCATATGCAAAAGGCGGTCCGACCGGTGCAGTTGCAGCATTGAATAAGAATCTTGATCTGGATATTAAAGAGTATGTAGCTGTGGACTTTAATGCAGTTATGGAAGTGGTAGATGCACTGGGTGGAATTGAACTTGATATTAGTTCCAAAGAAGCAGAAACCATGAAAATATATATCAATGAGATGAATGAGGTAATGGGAACCAATGGAACAGCAGTTTCCGGACCTGGACTTCAGACAGTGAACGGAATCCAGGCATTGGCTTATTGTCGTGACCGTTACAGCGGTGGTGATGACTACGGCCGTACCGAGCGTCAGAGAACCGTTATCAGTAAAATAGTCGAGAAGGCAAAAGCAGCCAGTCTTCCTACATTAAATAAGGTGATTGATAAATTGTTCCCGGATATTTCCACAAGTCTTAGCAGTTCTGAAATATTGGGACTGGCAGCAGGCATCAAAGACTACGAACTGGCAGATACACAGGGCTGGCCATTCCAGCTTACCACAGAGCGTATGGGAGGAAAGCTTGGCGATGTAGTGGTTCCTACAGATCTGGAAACCAATGTGAATTTACTGCATCAGTATTTATTTGATGTAGAAGATTATGAGACAACACAGACCGTAAAGAATATCAGTAAATCCGTAATCAATGAGTCTGGAAAGACTGCTTCGGATACAGTAAGAGATACAAATCCGTTTACGGCAGAGGACACAGAGGCGGATACCCAGACACAGTAAAGAAAGATAAATAAAAATATTCATAGGAAAAGCTGTCTGGAATAGGACAGCTTTTCTTTCGCAGGAAATAAGGAAGAGACGAAAAAGAGACGGAAAACGAATTCAGAAAAGTTGTTTCTTATATCATGACAGGAGGTTCTCCATGGCGGGAAGAACATCGGAAAAAGGGAATACAACAGGAAAAACAATATTCTGCTTTATCGGAAAGGTAATAGGAGCTGGAATTACAGCATTTGCAATTCTGGCGCTTTTTTGCGTATTTTATTACAACCCTCCGGTACATGAACCATGTGGAAATGGTGTGACCAGCTATGTAAGACAGGCAGATACGTTCTGGGCGAGAGGAACGGAAGGTTTTGCCATGGGAACTACAGATGACAGTGGTTATAACAACAGTTATCCGGCGGATGGAAGAAAGACTGCTATTTTAATGATGGGTTCTTCCCAGACGGAAGGACTGTATGTCAACGAGGATGATTGTGTATCTTATTTGCTAAATGAGAAATACGCCGAAGATGGAAGCAACCGGTATGTATACAACGTGGGAATGTCAGCTCATACCATTTACCGTAATATCAGTAATTTGGAAAATGCCCTTAAGGTTTATCGGCCTGCTGAATATGTTGCGTTAGAGACCGGAACACTGGCAATGAATCCGGTAGAAGCTGCGCAGGCATTGAACCATGAAATGCCTGAGCTGACAGCGGGAAGCGGAATACCGGCACTGGAAGTATTAGAAAAGAATCCTTATATCAAGCTATTGTATCAGCAGTATAAGAATCTGCAGAGCCAGAACAATGGCGAAGCAGATGTAACGATTACGGAAAATGCCGAATATGATGTATTTGGTGATGACACCTATGCGGCCACGGAGGAACTGCTTTCCTATATCAGCAGGACAGCGGAAGAAGCAGATGTTCAGGCGGTGATTTATTATATTCCGGATATGACATTGACAGAGGGTGGTAGTTATGAATGCTCTGCAAGTGTGGACACCAGAGATACTTTTGCAGAATTATGTGGAAAATATAATATTATTTTTGCGGACATGACAGATTCCGTAGAGGAAGCCTATGTGAAAGAGCATATCGTAGCCAGTGGATTTGATAATACAACAGTTGGCTATGGGCATCTTAATGCATATGGACATGAGCTTCTGGCACAGTGCATTTATGATGCAATCGGAGAGGAGGAGCAGAGATGAGTTTTGCAAGTGTAAGCTTTTTACTGTTTTTTCTTGTAGTGCTTCTTCTTTTACTTCTTGTACAGAGGGTGCTGCCTTTTGCGGAAATAAAGCGCCGCATCATATGCCAGGGAATCCTTCTGATAGCCAGTTATGTTTTTTATGGCTGGTGGAATATGCAGCTTTGCCTGCTTTTAATGGGGATTACATGGATTTCCTTTTTTACCGCGGTAAAAAAAGATGAAAAGCATCTGTGGCAGAGCCGGATTTCTCTTCTGATTGGAGTAGGCACGCCTTTGACGGTCCTTGGAATTTTTAAATATTATGATTTCTTTGTGACTTCCTTTTGTGATGTGTTTCATCTGACACCGGGAGTGCTGAATCTGATTCTTCCGGTAGGAATTTCCTTTTATACCTTTCAGGCATTGAGCTATACCATTGATGTCTATACCGGGAAGATAGAAAAAGAAAAAAGCTTTTTGCAGTTTGCGTTGTACTTAAGTTTTTTCCCACAGCTTGTAGCGGGACCGATTGTAAAAGCATCGGAGTTTCTGCCACAGCTTAAGGAGAACCGGAAGGTTACACTTGCGGGACTGGAAAGTGGAATACAGATATTTGTATTTGGTATGTTTAAGAAAGTGGTACTGGCGGACAATATTTCTGTATTTGTGGATGAAGTATATCGTAGTCCGCAGATATTTGGTTCCGGAACGGTTGCACTGGCAGTAGCAGCCTATGCCATTCAGATTTATATGGATTTTTCCGGTTATTCGGATATGGCAATCGGCTGTGCAAAATGTATGGGCTATGAATTACCGGTGAACTTTAACCTTCCATATATATCCCATAATGTCAGTGAGTTCTGGAAACGGTGGCATATCAGCCTTTCAAGCTGGCTGATGCAGTATCTTTATATTCCGCTGGGTGGTAACCGCAAGGGACGTATTCGTACTTATGTAAACCTGATGATAACGATGCTTTTAGGGGGACTCTGGCACGGTGCAGAATGGAGCTTTGTATTGTGGGGTGGTCTCCATGGACTGGCTCTTTGTATCCATAAGGGCTTCCGGAAACTGGCTGGGTATCAGAAAGGGCAGGAGAGAAAGAAAAATGTTCTGGTGGATACCTTATCCATCCTCGGAACGGACATTTTTGTCTGCATCTGCTGGATATTCTTCCGGGCAGAAAATGTGCCGAAGGCATGGCTGGTATTAAAACAGTTATTTGGCTTCCGGGCGGGCATTACACATCCGTACAGTTTTGCCATTGCAGCAATTATTATTCTTTGCATTGCAACAGTGGCTGCATATCTTAGGGCAGCAAAGAAAAAAGAAAAGACCGTCAATGGTTTTTATCCGGTTATGGATTTAAATCATTTCTGGTCTCTTGTGATTTTCTTTGTTGAGATAGGCCTTATCCTTGGTCTGGCTTATGTGAAGGGCAGTCCGTTTATTTATTTTCAGTTTTAGGTAAGGCAGTTTGTGTGTCTGCCATGGAGGTCTTTGGTGTCATCGGTTCATCAATAATGAATGGTGGACGGTTTCTGGTGGCATCATAAATACGCCAGATGTAGGAACCAATAATACCGATGGAAAGCATAATAATTCCCATACCCATTAAAAGTACGATTAATAATGAGGTATAGCCTTCTGCAGTTATAATTCCGGTCATTTTCCGGTAAATTGTAATAAAGAACAGAATGAGTGCAAAGAGAAATACTCCGGCACCGGCTGCAGTGACCATGGTAATCGGAAAACTGGAGAATCCTATCAGGGAATCCGTGGCAAGTTTTATTTTTTTGTGAAGAGTCCATCGGGAATGTCCGATGGTTCTTTTTTTCCGGATATAAGGAACAGTTGCAGTCTGAAAGCCACTCCACAGGACCTGTCCCATAAGAGAGGTATTTTTTTCCTTCATTGCGACCAGCAGGTCAATGATTTGGCGGTCAATCAGAAAACTGTCAAATCCACCTTTGGGCATGGTGGGAAGTGCAACCTCCTTCATAATATAGGCATAAAGGGAAGAAACAGCTTTCTGTGTAAGAGGTTCCTCGCGGTCAGCACGGGTAGCAAGTACTACCTTATTACCATCCCTGTATTTTTCTAACATACTTAAGATTAATTCGGACGGTTCCTGTAAGTCGGCAGCTTTGCGGACAGCACAATCGCCACTGCAGCGGGAGAGTCCTGCAAGAATGGCAGCATGTTCACCAAAATTACGGGATAATTTTAATGGGATAATATGTGTATCCAGGCGGGCAAGCTCGCAGATGACATCATAGGATTTATCTTTAGAACCATCATCAACCATGAGAATTTCATAGTCACAATCCAGTTTACATAAAACCTTTTCCCGCAGATCATTGTAAAGTGGAAGAAGGTTATCATGGTTAAAATACACTGGTATTACAATGGATAGTTTCATAACATTGGCTCCTTTCATAAAGTATTACTTCTTGATTCTTTATTATGATAACGTATGTTTTTGTAAAATCAATAGGGTAAAGAAAGTCTTAAGAAAATAGTAAGAGAACACTTAGTTGTCTGGATAAGTTTTCAGGAGTATAATACCAACGATTCATCATGAAGAAGAAATTAATAATGAAAAGGAAATGAGAATGGAAAAGACAAATCAGACTCTGAAAAGAGGGTATTTAATATGTTTATTTCTGGCATTGACAATTTGGAGTATGGCAACTACTTCCGGAAGCGGGCCGGATGAAGCAATGAAATATGATATCTGTAATTATATAGCGTCCCATGGAAAGCTTCCTGATGGAACGGACCCGGCGCTAAGAAATCCAATCTGGGGAATATCATATGGATTTACTCCGATTCTGTCATATATGATAAGTGGAGTTTTTTTGAAAATAGCTTTTTTATTTACCACAAATGTGTATTGGCTGTATGTGGCAGTCAGATTCACCAGTGTACTTTCCATAACCGGAATGGCATATTTGATGTTTCAGATAGGAGAGTACTTATTTCAAACCAATAGAAGCAGATTTTTGTTCGTAATGTCTGGAACCCTGCTGCCCCAGGTAATGTATCTTGGAAGTTATCTGAATAATGATTCCTTTGCATTATTTACAATTGCATGGATTATTTATGCCTGGCTTAGGGGCAGGAACAGACACTGGGACTGGAAAAGCTGTATCCTATTAGGAACTGGAATAGGGTTATGTGCATTATCTTATTATAATGCCTACGGTTATCTTTTGATGAGTATACCGTTTTTCTTTATTTCCTACTGGAAGGAAAGGCAAATAGAAGGTGAAGGAAAAAGAACTGACATGCATCGGATGTTCAGGATGGCAGCAGTAATTGCTATTGTAGCAATACTTTTAGCTGGCTGGTGGTTTATCCGGAGTGCAATATTATATGATGGTGATTTCCTTGGACTTCGAACAACGGATAAATATGGGGAAATGTATGCACAGCCGGGATTCCGTCCGTCAGAACGGCCGACGCCATATCATCAGGGCTGGTCATGGTACCAGATGTTATTTACTTCCGGCTGGCTGAGAACATCACTGATCAGCTTTATTGGAATATTAAGGACCTGCGACTGGAATCTGATGGGCAGGGGCTATCTGGGGATTGGAATACTTTTTCTTGCTGGAATCATTGGCTATCTGGCAGGCGGGTGGAAAAGAAAAATATTTTCGTCAGACAGACTGCTGCATATCACATTTCTGATATGCATGGTAATTCCATGCGGATTGAGTATTTATTATTCTTTTTATAGTGACTATCAGCCACAGGGGCGGTATCTGATGCCGATGCTGATTCCGTTTCTATATTTTGTCACGACAGGACTGACTTTGGTACTTGAAAAGATACCACAAAAAGTAAATCGTATGTTATACGGTGGAATTTATATGTTTTTCATATTGATATCTGCAGCAAGTTTTTATTATGTTCATGCGCTGATATAGATTTCAAAAAAGGACTGGATAATCCCCGGTTATTCTTATATAATGTCAAAAGGACGATAAAGACAGTTCTATAAAAGATAGGATGAAACAACAGCAATTGGAATAGAATGTAAAAGAAAAGCAGGAGGAAGAATTATGTGCGGAATTGTTGGATATATAGGGAAGAAACAGGCTGCACCAATTTTGTTGGATGGACTTTCAAAACTGGAGTACCGTGGTTATGATTCGGCAGGTATGGCAATCTTTGATGGGAAGAAGATTAACATGGCTAAGGCGACCGGAAGATTAAAGGTATTATCTGAGCTGACCCATGAGGGTGCTACCTTGCCGGGAACGGTTGGAATCGGTCACACACGCTGGGCAACCCATGGTGCACCGAGTGATATCAATGCGCATCCACATTTCAATGAAGCCGGTACGATTGCTGTGGTACACAATGGTATCATTGAAAACTATATGAAATTAAAGAAAAAGTTATTAGAAAAAGGCTATAAGTTCCAGTCAGACACGGACACTGAGGTTGTGGCCCAGCTGCTGGATTATTACTATACCGGGAATCCATTGGAGACCATTACCAAGGTCATGCATCGTGTGGAAGGTTCTTATGCACTGGGAATTATCTTTGCAGAGAATCCGGATGTTATCTATGCAGTCCGTAAGGACAGTCCTCTGATTGTAGGAAGAGGTGAGGGGGAGAATCTGATTGCATCCGATGTCCCGGCAATTTTAAAATATACCAGAGATGTATATTTTATTGAAAATGAAGAAATTGCCTGCCTCTCCGAGGAAAAAATAGAATTCTTTAATGTAGACGGGGAATCTATCGAAAAAGAATGCAAACATATCGAGTGGGATATTCATGCAGCAGAAAAAGGCGGCTATGAGCATTTCATGTTAAAAGAAATGAATGAACAGCCAAAGACCATAAGAGATACCATCAGTCCGCGTATCAAGGATGGCAGAATTGTCATCGATGAGCTTGGAATGAGTGACGAAGAAATCAGAAATATCAGCAGAATTCACATTGTTGCCTGCGGTTCTGCTTATCATACCGGATTTACCAGTAAGTATATTTTCGAGGGAATGGCAAGAATTCCGGTAGAAGTAGATGTGGCATCCGAGTTCCGCTACCGGAATCCGATTTTAGAGGACGGAGCCCTTGTCATTATTATCAGTCAGTCCGGAGAGACAGCAGATTCCCTAGCGGCACTCCGTATGGCAAAAGAGCGTGGCGTTAAGACCCTTGGTATTGTAAACGTAGTTGGAAGCTCCATTGCAAGAGAGGCAGATAAAGTAATGTATACCTGGGCTGGACCGGAAATTGCAGTTGCAACTACAAAGGCATACAGTGCACAGCTTGTGGCACAATATCTTCTGGCAATTAAATTTGCACAGGTTCGTGGTAAAGTTACGGAAGCAGAAGTAGGAGAAATGCTTCGTGACCTTAAGAAGCTGCCGGATCAGGTAGAAATGTTACTGAGCCATAAAGAGAAGATCCAGAAATTTGCCAACCGTTTTATTGCAGCAAAGGATATTTTCTTTATCGGAAGAGGAATTGATTATGCGATTTCCATGGAAGGCTCTTTAAAATTAAAGGAGATTTCCTATATTCATTCTGAGGCATATGCAGCAGGTGAGTTAAAGCATGGAACCATTTCCCTGATTGAAGATGGTACACCGGTCGTTGCAGTGGCAACACAGGATGCACTGCTGAAAAAGACCATCAGCAATATTGTAGAAGTGAAGACCAGAGGCGCATTTGTCATGGCAGTCACCAATGAAGGCAATACAGAGATTGAAAAGACAGCAGATTATGTCATCTATATCCCACAGACCAATGCATATTTTGCCAATTCACTGGCAATTATTCCATTACAGCTGTTCAGCTACTATGTAGCAGTTGGAAAGGGCTGTGATGTGGATAAACCAAGAAATCTTGCAAAATCCGTAACGGTTGAGTAATTTATAGAGCAATTGGAAAAGAAGATGCGGTTTTACTTAGAATTCTATTTCTATGAAAGGACATTTTATTTTGTGCACACTAAAATGCCAACCGTTCTAAAATTTTGTTTTGCTTGCTTGTAAACTGTCTTTCCGTTGCTTTGACTTAAGATAGCTCCACCGTCCGTTGAATACGGATGCCACATAATGCCTGCAAGGGGCACTAAGGATTTCGGATAAAGTTTAATTCATCTGGCAACCGGCGCATATTCACATCCATGTTCAGATGCGCCTCGCTGGCACGTCCTGTGCCAGCGTTGCCGGGTGCCAGACGAAATCCTAAGTGCCCCTAACAGTCCTTATCAGGCATCCGTACTTCGACGAACGGTGGAGCTATCTATGTCAAACATTGGAAAGACTGTTTTTATAGCAAAAAGCAAAACGAAATATTAAGAACGGTGGTATTTCGGTGTGAAAATAAAATGTCCTTTTTTATAGAAAAAATTCTAATGTAAAATATATCCTCTTTTGCAGAGCTTTTTACAAATTAAACATGAAAGAAACATAATTTTCTCAATCATTAGACACAGAACTAACACAATTTATGGATATTATCATAATCAGAAAGTAACAAAGAGATGAAAGGAGTAATCTTTATGGAAAACAATTATAACAACAATTTTAACTCCGGCTCTCCTTATTCATATAATCAGACGAACCAGCAGACAGGAGACGGAACAAATACTTCATGGAGCAGTCAGGTGAACGGAAATACTTCACAGGGCTACAGTCAGGGAACCCAGTATGGACAGGGAAATGCCTATTATAGTCAGGGAACACAGCCATATGGACAGAATCAGCAGAAGAAAAAACGGAAAGAAAAAGTAAAGAAAGAACATGGTAAAGGCGGATTTGGTGTAAAACTTGCAAAATGTGCAGCTATTGCATTAGTCTTTGGATTGATTTCAGGAAGCGTATTTGCGGGAACAAATCAGCTGCTTGGAACGAAGTGGAGCAACTCTGAATCTGCTAAGACAGAGGCTTCACTGAATAAGAGCAGCAGCGGAGATACCGTTAAGGCAGCAAATACTTCATCCAAAGCAGTAACCGATTTGACGGATGTCTCAGATATTGCAGATAATGTAATGCCATCTATTGTTGCAATTACGAATATGAGTGAAAAACAGGTAAGCACCTGGTATGGATATACTGCATCACAGCCACAGGAAAGCTGTGGTTCCGGAATCATAGTAAGCCAGGATGACCAGTACATCTATGTAGCAACGAATAATCATGTGGTATCCGGTGCCCAAAGTATTACCGTACAGTTCTCAGATGACAGCACAGTAGCCGCAGAAGTAAAAGGAACAGATGCAGGAAGTGACTTAGCAGTCGTTGCAGTTCCGATTTCCGATATCAGCGCAGACACCTTAAGTACCATTAAGGTTGCAACCCTTGGCAATTCTGATGACTTAAGTGTAGGTCAGGCAGCAGTCGCAATTGGAAATGCGTTAGGTTATGGGCAGTCTGTTACAACCGGTGTTATCAGTGCATTGAATCGAGAGGTGTCCGTAGAAAATGAAGACGGTTCTACCACCACCAATGAACTGATTCAGACTGATGCGGCTATTAACCCTGGTAATAGTGGTGGCGCATTACTGAACGCCAAGGGTGAAGTAATCGGTATCAGTTCTGTAAAATATTCTGATACCAGTGTAGAAGGTATGGGCTATGCTATCCCGATTAATACAGCGTCTCCGATTATTGAAAAATTAATCAATCGGGAACAGGTGGATGAATCCCGTTCCGCATATCTTGGAATCTCCGGTGTAGATGTATCATCCACCGTTGCACAGACCTATAATATGCCGGAAGGAATATATCTCTATCAGGTAAAGGAAGGTTCACCGGCAGAGCAGGCAGGCTTACAGGCAGGAGATATTATCACATCCTTTGATGGAAGCAAGGTTTCGTCTACAACAGAATTAAATGATGCGATTAAGTATTGTGCAGCAGGTGATTCTGTAGAAGTTGTATTTGAACGTCAGACAGATGGACAGTATCAGGAACAGACGGTAACCGTAACTTTAGGGCAGAAAAACTAAAAACGGATAACTAAATGTAACCCTTAGTCATCTATAAAGCAAAGCTACCGATAAGGCAGATAAAACAGCAGTGTCTTAAATATGTTGAAGAAAACATGGACACTGCTGTTTTTTTACTTTACAGGAAATTGCTTTCCTGTAAAGTAAAAAACGCTCCGTGAGGATGCACACTGCGATAACTTTAGAAAAAATTAATAGTTGTTTCGGGTATTTTCTGATATGATAGAAAAGTAAGAAAAATAAACTTATGAGGAAAGTAAAAGATGAATCCATTAGATTTTAGCAGAATAAAAGACGAGGCACATCCGGAGGATTTTTTAAGTGAGATGAAACCCTTTGGGGATTTGATGATGTATTACCGGTGTGCCATGATGGAAGTGGAAACAAAGTTTAAGGTATTAAATGAGCAGTTTTCCACACAATATAACAGGAATCCGATTGAGTCCATAAAAACAAGACTGAAGAAACCGGTAAGTATTATTGAAAAAATCAAACGGAAGAACATTGGATTTTCCATGAAAGCAATTGAGGAGAATATGTTTGATATTGCGGGAGTGCGTGTCATCTGTTCTTTTCAGGAAGATATTTATACTATGGCAGATTTGCTGCTGCAGCAGGATGATATCATTCTGGTAGAGAAGAAAGATTATATTGCACATCCGAAGGATAACGGATATCGTAGTCTGCATCTGATTGTGGATGTGCCGATATTTTTATCGAACGAGAAGCGCCATATGAAAGTGGAGGTGCAGCTCCGGACCATTGCCATGGATTTCTGGGCGAGTCTTGAGCACAAGCTTCGCTATAAGAAACATATTAATAATTCAGAAGAAATAGCAGATAAATTAAAGCATGTTGCAGATGTAATTACAGAAATGGACTGCGAGATGCAGGATATCCGTCACATGATAGAATTTATAGACGATAATACAGAATCGTAGTATACTATAGATATCTGGCACAAGGAGGAGGTAATAAGATGACAGAGGGTGGACTTCTGATTTTCCTTGGAATTTTAATATTATTTGTAATAATTGTAGCTGTAATAGCGGTAGTAGCCGCAGTATCCGGGGCAGCAGCGGCAATTGCAGATGAGGACAAAGAAGAAGAGTAGAGAAAAAGAACGTTCCTGAATGGAAATTATTCCAGACGGGAACGTCCTTTTTGTCTTTTACAATGTTATAAATCGATACCAAGTCCTTCAAAAAGCATTTTCATAGAGTCTATTTCAAGAATCAGAATCATGGCACTTTTAATCTGGGTATGGGCAAAACTTAACCGTTCATCAATAAAGAGAACCTGATAATCCAGTCTTGTAAATTCTTTTTCCGGGACAGCCAGAATTTCACCAATGGTACCAAGATGGTTCTGCGGTGGTTCAATATCAATAAAGGTATTTGTCATTTTTGCAATAGAATTTACATAAGCAGCAGTTGTGATGTTTGCCATTTCGCGCAATACGGATAAATCCATATCATTCAGTGAATCAATGGAATCGACATTTTTTTCATAAAAGGTGTTGATAAGCCGGCTGGTAAATTCTTTCTCCACAATCTGAAGCATAACACCATTCATATCACCTTTTACATTTACAGTCATACCAATAGCAGTTTTATCTGCCCCACCAAGATAATCTGCAGCTTTGGTATAATCCATCAGGCAGATATTTGGCACTTCAATATCTACCGGTGTATTTAAGAGACCTGCCAGTGCAGTAGCAGCATTACCGGAACCGATGTTGCCAATTTCAGCTAGAACGCTTAAATGCATAGAATCCAGTTCTTTTAAATTTAGCATAGACATAAAAACTCTCCCTTTGTCATTACAGTATAAATTTTTCTCGTTTTTGTTTATTATAACATAGGATACAGGCAATGAGAATGGATTTTTATGGCATTTCGAAAGGAATTATAAAGAATTTTGAAGAGAATTTGAAGAATAAAAATTCTGCTTGTATTCTCCCTTTTTATTTGTTACAATCAGCACAAAGCATATATTCTTTTTTTCGAATGGCAAAAGCCAATCTAAATTTCTGGTAACAATTCAATGAATTCTATGCTTTCAAATTCTAATTACAATTAACAAACGCATAGTGCATTGAATGGACGGAACATCAGAGGAAGAAATAGTGTATGCAATCCTGCTTTTCTATGTGCTATGGGAAAAGGAGGAAAAATGAAAACTTTAGAAGAACTGAATCTGGTGGATGACTTTCTGGT
>ENA-ORRE01000052-ORRE01000052.1-human-gut-metagenome-genome-assembly--contig:-NODE-52-length-81175-cov-40.374421_pt1 | contig 81175 bp, 70 predicted proteins | sample MGYA00242171_ERZ509126 | MGnify/ENA primary metagenome ERZ509126 (study PRJEB26280, sample SAMEA2338648) | human gut metagenome | biome: human gut; feature: human-associated habitat; material: faeces... | reverse complement strand
TCTTTCACATCATGCACACGCAGAATCTTTGCACCTTTCATCAGTGCCACGGTGTTGAGAACGGTCGTTCCGTTGAGCGACTCGTCGGGCGTGCGGCCGAGAAGCTTCCATATCATGGTCTTGCGGGATATGCCCACGAGCACAGGGAGCCCCATTACGTTTAGCTTCTCCATATCCGCCATCAGTTCATAGTTCTGTTCCAGCGTCTTGCCGAAACCGAAACCGGGGTCGAGGATAATGTCTTTCTGACCGAGGTCGCGTAACTGCTGCACCTCACGAGCGAAGTTCTTAAGCATCTCTTTCAGCGTAGGCTGCACCGACATGAGTATGTATGGCACGCCGAGCTTGGCCACCATGCGGAATATCGCAGGACAGGCGTCATCGCCGTTAGCGTCATCTCCTTCAAGCGGAACGAACGCCACGCCCGTCAGTCCGCCCTCCGACACGTCGTTGATTATGTCCGCGCCAAACTCCTCCACAGCCATTTTAGCCACGTAAGGACGGAAGGTGTCTACCGAAAGGAACGCGTCGGGCTGCTCGCGGCGCACTATCTGCAAAGCCATCCGCAGGCGGCGCATCTCCTCCTCCTCGCTAACCTGCACGCCTCCGGGACGTGTCGAGAACGCGCCCACATCTATTATCGTTCCGCCCTGCCCTATTATCTCGTTGGCCCGGTCGGCAATCTCGCGCTCCGTCTGCACCCGTGAGCCGGCATAGAACGAGTCGGGCGTGCAGTTCAGTATTCCCATAACACACGGCTCGGCAAGACTCAGCAGCCGTCCGTGCATATTCAGTGTGTATTCAGCGTCATCATTCATTTCCCACATTATTTATATAACAGCGCAAAGATAACAAGAATATTTCGATAAACGTACACTCATATCACCGTTTTTATGTACATTTGCAGCAAATAAAGCATCATATATATTATATAAGGTAATGGTTATGGACATAAAAGAACTGTACGAGATTTACAAGCAACACCCCTGCATTACGACCGACAGTCGGAATTGCCCGGCAGGAAGCATATTCCTCGCGCTGAAAGGCGCGTCGTTCAACGGCAATAAGTTCGCCGAGTCGGCACTTGAAAAGGGCTGCGCACACGCCATAATAGATGAGGTTGAATACAAGAAGGACGACAGATATATCCTCGTAGACAACTGTCTGGACACCTATCAGGCACTTGCACGCGAGCACCGCCGCCATTTCTGCATTCCCGTGATAGGCATAACGGGCACCAACGGCAAGACAACGACAAAGGAACTCGTAGCGGCGGTACTCTGCGAGAAATATAACGTGCTGTTCACCGAGGCCAACTACAACAATGACGTGGGTGTGCCGAAGACGCTGTTCCGACTGAACGACAGCCACGAAATAGCCATCGTGGAAATGGGAGCGAGCCATCCGGGCGACATAAAGAAGCTCGTAGAAACCGCCGAACCGACATTCGGAATCATCACCAACGTGGGTATGGCCCACTTGCAGGGCTTCGGCTCATTCGAGGGCGTGAAGCGGACAAAGGGCGAGCTATATGATTTTCTGAAGGCAAACGTCGAGAACTACACCTTATTTATTAATGCCGACAACAAGCACTTGATGCAGATGGCCGGCGAAAGGGGCATGACGGGACTGATAAAATACGGTCAGAACGAGACAGAAGGACTCAGCGTGCGCGGAGAAATAATAAGTTGCGCGCCTTTCCTAAAATTCCGCTGGCGCACAGAAGGGGCTTCCCTACAAGGCGTTTCCGTCTGGCACGAGGTGCAGACGCACATCATCGGCACCTATAACATCGACAATATGCTGGCTGCAATAACCATCGGAGAACGCTTCGGCGTGTCGGGCACGCAGATATGTCACGCCCTCGAAAGCTACATCCCCAACAACAACCGTTCGCAGATGAGCGTAACGGAGCGCAACAAACTGGTCGTTGACGCGTATAACGCCAACCCCACGAGCATGAACGCGGCCGTCGAGAACTTCAAGCGCATGGAGGTAAGCCCGAAGATGGTTATCCTCGGCGAAATGGGAGAGCTGGGCAGCGCGTCTGAAGAGGAGCATATTAAACTCGTCGACCAGCTTGCCGACGCTGGATTCGACACCGTATGGCTCGTCGGCGGGGAGTTTATCAAGACCAATTCCGGCTTCCGCACGTTTGCGAATGTCGAGGAAGTGAAGGCAGCCATCGCCGCCGAGAACATCAGCGACAGGTATATCCTGATTAAAGGCAGCCACTCCACGAAACTCTATGAACTGCCGGAGCTGCTTTAAGACACAGACAAGGCAAAGTATTGATATGCAAAAGGGAATGTTTCGGCATTCCCTTTATCGTTTTATATGTTATTGAACATATTTGTTAAAAATATTATCAGATGAGCATTATATTTAATATTTTTTTATTTACCTTTGTGAAATAAAATATTATTAACTCACAAAATAAATTAATTATGACAGGATTCATCCAAAATTACGTTGATTGCATCACTAAAAAGTTTTGCAAATTCTCAGGACGTGCCAACCGTTCAGAGTATTGGCTCTTTGTTCTCGCAAATTTCATCGTTGAGATTTTGCTCTACATTCTGATGGCTATAATCGGCTTCGGAGCCGGTTCTGCAGGTGGAGCATTGGCTATTTACGCATTAATCGTAATTTATGGTATTGCGATTATATTGCCTTCACTCGGCCTTACCGTTCGCCGTCTGCACGACAGTGGCAGGGGGGGTGGATGGATTTTCATCGTTCTCGTTCCTCTTATCGGTGCCCTTATATTGCTGTTCTTCATGATTGTCGACGGAACAGAGGGTGAAAACCGCTTCGGAGTACGTCCGGAATAATCGGCAACCCGCAAAAATAATCCAGCCGCCATAGTTCTATGACGGCTGTTTTGTTATAAGCCATAACAGATATCCCCTCTGTCGGTACATCGTTTTTCGCAATATCAGCAAATACAGCAAATATTTTCGCACTTTTTCCTACTTCTTTGCGCTTGTTTCAAAAAAATACTGTACCTTTGCACGCGGATTCAAGAAAACCAAGATCCAATCGGGATGTAGCGCAGTTGGTAGCGCACTACGTTCGGGACGTAGGGGTCGGGCGTTCGAGTCGCCTCATCCCGACCATAAAACGGCAAGCAGTTTATCTGTTTGCCGTTTTTGTTTTTGGTGATTTCGGATATTCTTTTACCTCTCACTCCTCCCTTTTGGCCACTAAAGCCGCAGCCATTTCTTCGAGTTCGTGATACCAATCCTCACCGAAACGGCGGATGAGCGGGTCTTTAAGGAACTTCCACACGGGCAGATTGAGCTTGCGGCCAAGAGCAACGGCATCCTTGCAGACATCCCATTTATTGTAGTTCAATCCCACAAGGCCATTGGAGAAACGCTTCTCGCGGATGGGATAAAGGGCACACGAGATTGGTTTCACAAACTTAGTCTTGCCACTCCGATACGCTCTTTCAAGCGCACACAGGCAACATCCGTTGTCATAACACGTGAAGACACAATCCTTTCCGTTCACGATACTCGTCACGAGATCGCCCTCCTCGTCGGTATAAGCCACGCCCTGCTTATCTATCACGGCCTGAGCCGACGCCGAAAGGTCGTCCCATACAACGTCGGTCACGTTTTCAATCTGCTCAATCTCCACGAGGGTGACGGGCGCACCGGCATCGCCTTCCACACAACAGATGCCCTTACAGGCATCGAGGTCGCAGCAAAAACATTCGGTAAAGATTTCCGGCGACAACAGCACGTTGCCTACCTGCACTATCGGGGGAAATGTCTTGTCAGTCATTTTAATGGTAGCGGGAATTTATTTAAATGATATTGGAAGATTATCTGAATAATACTATGGGCTTTTTGAACCGGAACCAGAAGCGGCCAGCCATGCGTCACCATGCAATCGGCGTCGCGCCGTGGGCTTCAAGGTATTGGTTGCAGAGCGAGAAATGATGATTGCCGAACCATCCGCCGCGGTTGGCAGAGAGCGGAGACGGGTGTACCGATTGCAAAACGAGATGGCGCGAGGGGTCTATAAGCGAGGCCTTTGAGCGCGCATAACCACCCCACAGGATAAACACAAGATTGTCGCGGCCGGCATTCAGAGCTTTTATGGCAGCATCGGTGAATGTCTCCCAACCCTTGCGCTGATGACTGGCAGCCTGATGGGCGCGCACGGTGAGGGTGGCGTTGAGTAGCAGCACGCCCTGCTCGGCCCATCGCGTGAGGTCGCCCGACTGTGGCATCGGCGTGCCGAGGTCATCGCTAATCTCCTTGAATATGTTCTGCAACGAAGGCGGAAAAGGCACACCATCGTTCACGGAAAAGCTCAACCCGTGGGCCTGCCCAGGCTCATGATAGGGGTCCTGCCCTATTATCACCACCTTAACCTTGTCGAACGGACATAGATTGAAGGCGTTGAAAATGAGCCGTCCGGGAGGATAGCACTTGTATTGCCCGTATTCCTGTCGCACGAAATTGGTGAGGTCGGTGAAATATGGCTTTTCAAATTCCTCCCCGAGATGCTTTTTCCAGCTTTCTTCGATATTTACATTCATATTCTTTCTGTTCGTAATAGTCTTTTGCAAAGGTAGTAAAAAGGCGCAAAACAGCCAAACGCTATGCCGGTTTTGGCGTCCTGACGTTGTTATAGAACCCATTTTAAGTCTCGAGAAAGCCAATACAGATTTGTACAAACGCTCTGTACTTTTAGTACAAGGGCTTTGTAGTAAAAGTACAAAAGCCTTGTAGTAAAAGTACAGAGCCCTTGTACTAACAGTACATAGGCCTTATACTAAAACATAGTATGATTAAAGTTATATTTGCTACATAGTCTTGAAAAGTAATATAACGCCTATATATTATATAATAATGTGTTGTTATTTCCCGTAATATTAAATATCTGTCGGGGATTTTGAGTATGTTTCAAGAATTTTTTCTACCTTTGCATAAGATAGGCTACGCCTCATACGGTTTAATGCACATGGTGTGGCTTTCATTTTAAAAAAGAACAATATGCAGACAAGATGTCATCTTTCTGTTCTTATTCACGAACAGGCAAAGAAGTACGGATCAAAACCGGTACTTACGTTCAAGAACTTTGGCGGTACGGAATGGAAAACCGTGTCGTGGAATCAATTCTCCATGCGCGTGAAGCAGGTGTCCAACGCCTTGCTCAACCTCGGAATCAAACCGCAAGAGAAGATTGCCGTGTTCGCGCAGAACTGCATACATTATCTATATACGGACTTCGGAGCCTATGGCGTGCGCGCCACAAGTATCCCGTTCTATGCCACAAGCAGCGAGCAGCAGATTCAGTTCATGATTCACGATGCGAACGTGAGATTCCTTTTCGTAGGCGAACAGGAACAGTATGACAAGGCTCACCGCATCTTTGCGCTCTGCCCGTCGCTCGAACGCATCATCATCTTCGACAAAGGAGTGCGCATAAGTACGCACGACCCTGCCGCAATATACTTTGAGGACTTCCTGAAACTCGGCGAGGGATTCCCGCGCCAGCCCGAAGTGGAGGAGCTTTGGACGCAGGCCAACGACGAAGACCTGTGCAACATACTTTATACGAGCGGCACGACGGGCGACTCAAAGGGCGTGATGCTCACCTACGGGCAGTATGCTGCGGCTCTGAAAGCCAACGACGAGTGCGTGCCGGTGGGCGAAAACGACTGTGTCATCGACTTCTTGCCCCTCACGCACATCTTCGAGCGTGGCTGGGCTTACCTCTGTCTGAGCGAAGGCGCGCAACTGATAATCAACACTTATCCGAAGGAAATACAGCAGTCGATGAAGGAAACGCATCCGACGTGTATGTGTTCTGTGCCGCGATTCTGGGAGAAAATCTACATCGCGGTGAAGGAGAAGATGGACAAGGTGGGACCTGTGCAGCGCAAACTGTTCATGCACGCGCTCGCAGTGGGCAAGAAACGCAACATAGAATACAAGAGCAAGTGCAAGCGCGTGCCGCTGCATTTAGAGCTGGAATATAAGTTCCTGAACAAGACCGTGCTAAGCCTTGTACGCAAGGAAATCGGTTTGGAGCGTCCGAACATCTTCCCGACAGCGGGAGCTTACGTGTCGCCGGAGGTCGAAATTTTCGTCCATTCCATCGGCATCAACATGGTTGTGGGCTACGGACTGACCGAGAGCCTGGCGACGGTGTCGTGCGATTGCTTTGACAAGGGCTATACCGTTGGCTCCGTAGGCAGGCCGATAAACGGCGTGGAGGTGAAAATCGGCAAAAACGACGAGATTCTACTCAAGGGTCCGACTATCACAAAGGGCTACTATAAGCGCGACACCACCAATGCGGCAGCCTTCGACGAAGACGGTTTCTTCCATACGGGCGACGCCGGATACATCAAGAACGGCGAGCTGTTCCTCACCGAGCGCATCAAGGACCTGTTCAAGACCTCCAACGGCAAGTATATCTCGCCACAGCTCGTAGAGTCTATGCTGCTCGTAGACAAGTATATTGATCAGGTTGCAGTGATAGCCGACCAGTATAAGTTCGTTTCCGCGCTCATTGTTCCAGAGTTCAGACTGCTTGAGGAGTGGGCACGTGAGCGCAACATCAGCTTTGGCAGTCGCGAAGACCTGTGCGCCAACCGCAAGGTGAACGCCATGATGACGGAACGGATAGAGACTTTGCAACAACGTCTGGCAAGCTATGAGAAGATAAAACGATTCACATTGCTGGCCCATCATTTCTCGATGGAATCGGGAGAATTGACAAATACGCTCAAGTTGAAGCGCGCCGTGATAAACAGGAATTTCAGGGATGTGATTGATAAGATGTATGAGGTGTAAGCCGATACAGCCCTGATAAAATTATAGTAATACGTAGTTAAAGATATATGATAACTGCCGACCAGTTGAAAGATGTGATGGAACGGGCCGAAGCTCTGCACCGTTATCTGGACATCGACAAAAAGAAAGTGGAGTTTGAGGAGGAGCAACTGCGCACGCAAGCACCCGATTTTTGGGACGACCCGCAACGCGCGCAGGAGCAGATGAAGAAGGTTAAGGGCATCGAGAAGTGGCTCACGGGCTACAAGGAGGTGCGCCAATACGCCGACGAACTGCAACTGGCGTTCGATTTCTACCGCGACGAGATGGTTACGGAGGAGGAAGTGGATGCCGACTATGCGAAAGCGATGAACGCAATCGAGGCTCTTGAGCTGCGCAATATGCTGCGTCAGAAGGAAGACCCTATGGATTGCGTGCTGAAAATAAACTCAGGTGCGGGCGGCACGGAGAGTCAGGACTGGGCACAGATGCTCATGCGTATGTATATGCGGTGGGCGGAAGCCAACGGATATAAGGTAACGATATCCAACCTTCAGGACGGCGACGAAGCCGGAATAAAGAGCGTTACGATGCAGATTGAGGGCAACGAGTACGCTTACGGCTATCTGAAAAGCGAGAACGGAGTGCACCGCTTGGTTCGCGTATCGCCGTTCAATGCGCAAGGCAAGCGCATGACGAGCTTCGCGTCGGTATTCGTTTCGCCGCTCGTCGACGACACGATAGAGGTTTATGTGGACCCATCGAAAGTGTCATGGGACTTGTTCCGAAGTGGCGGAGCAGGCGGTCAGAACGTCAACAAGGTGGAGACGGGCGTGCGACTGCGCTACCAATACACCGACCCCGACACGGGAGAGGAAGAGGAAATACTCATCGAGAACACCGAAAGCCGCAAGCAGTTGGAGAACAGGAACAACGCGATGCGACTCTTGAAATCGCAGTTATATGACCGCGCGATGAAGAAACGCCTCGAAGCGCAGGCTAAGATTGAGGCATCAAAGAAGAAAATAGAATGGGGAAGTCAGATAAGAAGCTATGTCTTTGACGACCGCCGCGTAAAAGACCACCGCACGAACTATCAGACAAGTGATGTAGATGCGGTTATGGACGGTAAGATAGACGGTTTCATAAAGGCATATCTCATGGAGTTTCCGGTAACAGACGAGGAGACGTAATGGATAAAGGACGTCTCATCCGAAAGAGTAGTGGATTATGGATGGAGGATGCCGTCAAAAGGCGTAAGGCCATTTTTGAGGAAGACTTCATCTCAGAACCTCAAAGCCCTTTAATAGAATAAACCTAAAAATATTACAACTATGAGCAAAAAGAACAGCAAGAAGCGTGCTAAATACGAGGCACGACAGGAACAAGAAGCAAAGAACGTAATCAAATGGATATGCTGGGTGATGATAATCCTCGCCGTAGCATATTGCGCTTTCTCTATGTTTATCGTTAACGGATAAATTAAGGCTTACTGACAGACTGAAAAAGAGCAAACGGATGAGCGGATTAGAGATAGAACGGAAGTTTCTCGTAAAGAAATCAATAGACTGGAAGGCGCAAGCCGACTCCGGAACACACATCAAGCAAGGCTATTTTGCCGCCGTCAACACGGTGCGTGTGCGCACTCGGGACGACAAAGCCTATCTCACCATAAAAGGGCCGTCGCGCAATGGCGGCATGACCAGATATGAGTTTGAGAAGGAGATAACGCCCGATGAGGCACAAAAGTTGTTTGAACTATGCGAGCCGGGTATCATCGACAAGCGCCGTTACCTTGTGAAAAGCGGCAATCACACCTTTGAAGTGGACGAGTTCTACGGCGAAAACGAAGGTCTTGTATTAGCCGAAGTCGAACTGGACAGCGAGGATGAAACTTTCGAAAAGCCCGATTTCATCGGTATGGAGGTAACGGGCGACCGCCGTTTCTATAACTCCCATATGCGCCGCAACCCTTTCCGGATTTGGCGCGACACCTTACCTGAAGAATACAGGTAGGCCAAACGGGGCGTAACGCGAGCGTTCAACCTTTGGAACGGAGCGTTGCCAGAAGGACACAGACAGGCAAAGCAAGTGTGGAACCGGAACCGTTGGCAACGAAATCGAGCCAATCGCCGTTGCGGACACCGTTAGTACAAGTAGCCTGGACTATCTCTACGAGTCCTCCCATAACAACCGGCAAGAGCCAGATGTATAACATCAACGGCCTCTTGCCGATTTTTTTATGCTTCCGGAAGTACTCATGCGCTACGCACATACTCAGCGAAAAGTACATCGCAAGATGCGTCCATTTGTCTGCAAAGGTAACATTCGAGAGCGGAGTCTCAGGTATCGGAATGACACAAATAACCCAAATAAAAATTACGAGAAGTGTCGTAAGTGGGTAAATTTTAACGAAATTGATAGCTGTTTGCATGATTTACCTACATTTTTGCTGCAAAAGTAGATATTTTTTTATACTTTTGCATTGTTTTTAAGTAATAATTTTATGTCGCAAACAGAAAGAGCCAACTTTGGCAGCAAGCTCGGAATGATACTTGCAACGGCCGGAGGCGCAGTGGGACTGGGCAATGTTTGGCGTTTTCCCTATATGGCCGGAGAGAACGGCGGGGCCGTGTTCATACTCATATACTTTGCCTGCGTGTTGCTGTTGGGCCTCCCCTGCATGGTCAGCGAGTTTATCATCGGCCGCCACGCAGCCTCGAATACGGCACGGGCCTACACAAAGCTCGCCCACGGAACGCCGTGGAAATGGGTCGGTTACCTCGGTGTCCTCACCGGTTTCCTCATCACCGGCTATTACGGAGTGGTCTCAGGATGGTGTCTTCAATACTTTTTCTCATCCCTGACAGGCAGCCTGCACGGCACGCCGGAGTTCTTTCAGCAATACTTTGCCGACTTCAGCACCAACCCGTGGAAGCCTGTTCTCTGGCTCTTCCTGTTCCTTGTGATAACCCATTTCGTTATCATCCACGGCGTGAGGAACGGCATTGAGCGAGCATCGAAGATACTCATGCCCGTTCTTTTCATCCTCTTGCTCATCATTGTCGTGGCATCCTGTATGCTGCCGGGAGCGATAAACGGAATCTATTTCTTATTCAAGCCCGACTTCTCGAAGCTGACAAGCGATGTATTCCTCGGAGCGTTAGGCCAGTCCTTCTACTCTCTGAGCATCGCGATGGGCTGTATCTGCACATACGCGTCATACTACAGCCGGCAGACGAACCTCGCAAAGAGTGCCGTCCAGATAGCCGGCATCGACTCGATGGTGGCCATTCTTGCCGGACTGATGATATTCCCGGCGGCCTATTCCGTAGGAGTAAGCCCCGACAGCGGCCCTTCGCTCATCTTCATCACCCTGCCAAACGTTTTTGAGAAAGCCTTTGTCGGAATGCCGATAATCGGTTTCCTCGTGTCGGTAACGTTCTATATACTGCTCGCTTTGGCCGCCCTCACCTCGCTAATCTCGCTCCATGAGGTCAGCACCGCGTTCTTTCAGGAAGAATTAAAGATTACCCGCAACCGCGCCGCGGCCATCGTAACCGTATCATGCGGTGTTATCGGCGCATTCTGCTCGCTCTCAATGGGCGACTGGAGTTTCCTTTCCATCGGCAGCAAGAACCTGTTCGACATCTTCGACTTCGTCACCGGACAGATATTCCTGCCCATCGGAGGTTTCTTCACCTGCCTTTTCTTGGGCTGGTTTGTACCGAAGAAGCTCGTAAAAGACGAGTTCACAAACTGGGGAACACTGCGCGGCAGCCTCTTCGGATGCTACTTTTTCCTCGTAAGATACATCTGTCCGTTAGCCATTCTCGCCATCTTCCTGCATCAGTTCGGCATAATCTGACGCCGGAAAGTATAACATCTGACACAGGAAAACAAAACATCCGATGGCGGAAAGCGGAACAATAGATATTAAAACAAAATACAATCAGACTAATGTCAAATAAAAGAGACAACTTCGGCAAGCTCGGAGTGATACTTGCAACAGCCGGAAGTGCGGTGGGATTGGGCAACATCTGGCGTTTCCCCTTTATGACCGGACAAAACGGCGGAGCCGCATTCATACTGTTATATATAGCCTGCGTGCTGCTGCTGGGCATTCCCGGCATGGCCGCGGAGTTCATAGTAGGCCGGCACGGAGCCTCAAACGCAGCGCGAGCCTACCGCCGCATGACCGGCACTAAGGCGTGGGGACTCGTTGGCTTAATGGGAGTCATCACCGCAATCATCATCCTCGGCTTCTATGCCGTGGTGGCCGGATGGTGCCTGCAATATCTTTTCGCATCGCTCGCAGGCAACATCAAGGGCGACGCCACATTCGTAAAGGAATACTTCGCCACCTTCTCTTCCGACCCGCTGAAGCCTGTCCTATGGGCCATCGCCTTTGTTCTGATTACCCATTTCGTGGTAACACGCGGCGTACGCAACGGCATTGAGAAAGCTGCGAATATACTTATGCCTACGCTGTTCGTACTTTTGATAGTCATCGTAGTAGCTTCATGCTCGCTGCCCGGTGCATTCAAGGGTATAGAATTCCTTTTCTATCCCGATTTTTCAAAGATTTCAGGCGGTGTTTTCCTCGACGCTCTCGGTCAGGCGTTCTTCTCCCTGAGCCTCGGCACAGCCTGTCTGTGCACCTACGCATCATATTTCAGCAGATCGACAAACCTCTTTAAGTCGTCAATGCAAATAGCTTTCCTCGACAGTATGATAGCTATTCTCGCCGGACTGATGATATTTCCGGCCGCATATTCCGTCGGCGTGAATCCCGACAGTGGTCCGTCGCTCATCTTCATCACCCTCCCCAACGTTTTCCAGCAGGCTTTTGCAGGAATGCCGTGGCTTGGGTATATCATCTCTATACTCTTCTATGCACTCCTTGCACTCGCCGCGCTCACCTCGACCATATCCATGCACGAGATAGGAACGGCTTTCTTCTGCGAGGAACTCCACTTGTCACGCCGCAAGGGTGCCTATATCGTAACCATAACGTGCTGCCTTTTGGCCGTATTTTGCTCACTTTCGGCCGGTGCGAAACCCGATTTGGGACTGTTCGGAATGAACCTCATGGGCTTCTGCGACTATCTCACGGCACAGATTCTTCTGCCTTTCGGTTCGTTCCTCACCTGCATTTTCATCGGCTGGTTCGTACCGAAGAAAATCGTAAAGGACGAGTTCACCAACTGGGGAACGGTATCCGGCAAGATATACGCCACGTGGCTGTTCATCATCCGCTTTGTCTGTCCGATATGTATAGCAGCGATTTTCGCCCACCAATTCGACATAATATAACGCAAAAGGCAGACGGTAGAGCGACCGCAATACTGTCTGCCAAAAACGTTTTCTTCTTTTATACTTAATATCTATCATGAAAATAAAAGACTATTTCTACTTTCAGAAATCAGACCGCACGATAATTCTCATTCTTTTCGCCGCCATATCAGCAGCCGCCATCTTCATTTCATACTTCTATGAAGAAGCCATGCCCCCCCCGATTACATCAAAAGAGAATACCTCCACCGCAGAAACGGCCTATACGACACGTCGTTACGGCACCTCAAAACAATATTACGCCACTCCCGGCCGGCAATATTATCAAACCGACGGAATACGTGCCGAACGCTTTCCCTTCGACCCCAACACCGCCGACAGCACCACTCTGCTGCGTCTCGGTTTGCGTCCGTGGCAGGTTCGCAACATCTATAAATACCGTGCGCATGGCGGCGTGTACCGCAAACCGGAGGACTTCGCACGCCTCTACGGTCTCACCGCAGGGCAATACCGCGAACTGGAGCCTTACATCCGAATCTCGTCCGACTACGCCCCGGCCTCAACCCTCGTTGGGAAAAGGCAGGAACACGAGAGCTACGGGCGCGACACGCTGCTCTACCCCATCAAAATAAAGGCCACGGAACACATTGTCCTGAACACAGCCGACACCACCATGCTGAAGAAAGTGCCGGGAATAGGCAGCGGATGGGCACGCACCATCACGGCCTACGGTGAGCGATTGGGCGGCTACACCAGCGTTTCGCAGTTATCAGAAATAGAGGGTTTCCCTGATGAAACGCTGAAATACTTTATTGTACGCAATCCCAATCCGCGCAAACTGAACATAAACAAACTCACGCTTTCGCAACTGCGCCGCCATCCCTACATCAATTTCTACCAGGCGCGCGCTATCTGCGACTACCGCAGACTAAAAGGAACCATAACAGACCTCACCCAACTGCATCTGCTAAAGGAATTCCCCGCCGAAGCCATCGAACGGTTAAGACCGTATGTGGAGTACTGAGGGGGCAGAAGAAGCCCCCCTGCCCCCCGGTGGGGGGTAATAGGAGACAGGAGACGGGAGTTCAGGAGTTCAGACAAATGTCTTTTTTAGTTGACAAGTTAATGAGTTACTTCACAAGTTCATCAGCTTCGCAGTCTTCACTCTCTTCCACCCACCGGGGGGCAGGGGGCTCATCTTTACGGAGGCAGGAACTCTTTTTAAGTAAATAATCTTTACAATCAAAAAATCGACTCGTTCGTGCTAACGAACGTTAAATATAGGCTCCGTTACTCGCTTTCGGTGATTTTCGGACTCAAAAATTGCGTGGAAAAATTCAAAAAATTGAAGACTGATGATGCAACGGAGCCTCCGTTAGAAAAAAATCGGGTCGATTTTCTTCAAAATTTGCCGTCTGCCGAAACGCCGAAAAATGCCGTTTTTGCCCCATTTAACGTTTGTTAGCTTTCAAAAGTGGCACTTTTAGAGTCCGTTTGAGCCACTTTTGGAATGCAACGGAGGCTCCGTTGGGGTGCAAAAGTGCCTCCGTTAGAGTCTAACGGAGCCTCCGTTGCAAAATCACGGGGTATTTTTTGGATTCAAAAACGGCCATTTTTGTCTTAAAACACGACAACTCCCTGATTATCAAACCTTTAAGTAGAAACAGCCTAAAATGCTCTATTTTCGCGTTTTTGAGAGCAGGAGAAGTTTCGTTTGAAAAAACGCGATTCTGAGAGCGATAATTTTGAAAAAATAAAGAGGAGAGAGATTAATCTTTCAACATTCAACCTTAATCCGACATCGGTAATCACATTAAACTTTCAACCTAAAACATTAAACTTGCAGAAGATAATTTTCCCACCTATTTTATTTCCGTAATTGCAATAAATTCAGTATCTTTGCAAAGTTAATGCGCCAGATTCGGGGAACGTCCGTAAAGTGCTAATATGACGGCCGTTTGCCGATCTATCCGGCTGAAAAGAACAATCAAAAAGCAATGGCAAACATAGAAAACAACGAAAGTAACTATTCCGCCAGTAATATTCAGGTTCTCGAAGGACTTGAGGCAGTGCGCAAACGCCCTGCGATGTATATCGGCGACATAAGCGAGAAAGGACTTCATCACCTCGTAAACGAGACTGTGGACAACTCTATCGACGAGGCTATGGCCGGTTACTGCACCGACATAGAGGTAACTATCAACGAGGACAACTCTATCACCGTGGAGGACAACGGCCGCGGTATTCCGGTGGATATGCACGAGAAACTGCACAAGAGTGCTTTGGAGGTCGTTATGACTGTGCTCCACGCCGGAGGTAAGTTCGACAAAGGCTCGTATAAGGTCAGCGGAGGATTGCACGGTGTGGGTGTGAGCTGTGTGAACGCGCTCTCTACACGTATGAAATCGCAGGTGTTCCGCGACGGGAAAATATATCAGCAGGAATACGAACAGGGCAAGCCGCTATATCCCGTGAAGGTAATCGGCGAGACCGAGAAGCGCGGAACACGCCAGCAGTTCTGGCCGGACGGCTCTATATTCACCACAACGGAATATAAATGGGACATCATCTCACGCCGTATGCGCGAGCTTGCGTTCCTCAACGCCGGCATAAGAATCACCTTGACAGACCTCCGTCCGGACGAAGACGGAAAGACAAAGCAGGAGGTGTTCCACGCAAAAGAGGGACTGAAGGAGTTTGTGCGCTACGTTGACCGCCATCGCACGCACCTCTTCGACGACGTGATTTATCTGAAGACCGAGAAGCAGGGCATCCCTATCGAGGTTGCAATAATGTATAACACCGACTATTCGGAGAACATCCACTCTTACGTAAACAATATCAATACGATAGAAGGCGGTACTCACCTGACTGGTTTCCGCATCGCCCTAACCCGCGTTTTGAAGGCTTACGCCGATCAGGATCCGCAGATTTCAAAGCAGATTGAGAAGGCTAAGATTGAGATTGCGGGCGAAGACTTCCGCGAAGGACTCACGGCGGTAATCTCGATAAAGGTTGCCGAGCCACAGTTTGAGGGTCAGACAAAGACCAAGCTGGGCAACAGCGAGGTGGCCGGAGCCGTACAGCAGGCTGTAGGCGAGGCTCTGACATATTATCTCGAGGAACATCCGGCTGAGGCAAAGCGAATCTGTGAGAAGGTGGTGCTGGCAGCAACAGCCCGTATTGCAGCGCGCAAGGCGCGTGAGAGCGTGCAGCGCAAGAACGTGATGAGTGGCTGGGGACTGCCAGGAAAGCTCGCCGACTGTTCCAACAAAGACCCGCAAAAGTGCGAGATATTCCTCGTCGAGGGTGATTCGGCCGGCGGTTCGGCAAAACAGGGACGCGACCGTTACACGCAAGCCATACTGCCGTTGCGCGGTAAAATCCTTAACGTGGAGAAAGTGCAGTGGCACCGTGTGTTCGAGGCCGAGTCGGTAATGAACATCATACAGGCCATCGGCGTGCGCTTCGGCGTTGAGGGCGAGGCCGACCGCGAGGCAAACACCGACAAACTGCGCTACGACAAGATAATCATCATGACCGATGCCGACGTCGATGGTTCACACATCGACACGCTTATCATGACTCTCTTCTTCCGCTTCATGCCGAAGGTGATTGAAGAAGGACACCTGTATATCGCCACTCCGCCGCTCTATCTCTGCACATATAAGAATAAGGTGAAGGAGTATTGCTACACGGAGCAGCAGCGCCAGGCGTTCCTCGACAAGTACGGCGACGGCGTTGAAGACGGAAAGAGCATCCACACACAACGCTACAAAGGTCTGGGTGAGATGAATCCGGAGCAACTTTGGGAGACAACAATGGACCCGAAGACACGTCTCTTGAAGCAGGTAACGATAGAGAATGCGGCTCAGGCCGACGAGATTTTCTCAATGCTGATGGGCGATGACGTGGAACCGCGCCGCGAGTTCATAGAGAAGAACGCCACATACGCCAACATTGACGCATAAGGCAAGCACCGAAAACGTGCGCAAAACTATATAAAAGCGAGACAAGAGAATAGCCGCAGCCAACAGAGATTGATACAGATGACACATAACGGATAGTCTGTGAAAGTCTGTGTTGGTTGCGGCCTTTTTTTAACCATACTATTACGCCACATGAAAAGACAATTCTTCGCATTCCTGTCTGTCCTCGCCGCCACTGCGGCAATGGCTCACCGACAAACTACTTTGACCGATGCAACAGACGCTTCGGCTGATATTGTAAGCTGTTCAAGCAAAAACAAACACGGAAAGACAACCGTTTCGGAAAACAACAAGCAGCCGGATATGAAGCTGTGGTATAATGCTCCGGCGCAGTATTTTGAGGAATCATTGCCCATCGGCAACGGCAAGCTCGGCGCATTGGTATACGGCAATCCCGACAAAGACCTGCTCCATCTGAACGACATAACGCTGTGGACAGGCAAACCAGTAGATTCCGACGAGGGAAAAGGAGTGTCGAAGCACATCGAAGAGATACGTAAGGCACTCTTCGCGGAGGACTATCGCAGGGCAGACTCGCTGCAACATCTCGTTCAGGGACATGAGTCGCAATTCTATCAGCCGCTCGCTACGATGACAATCAGCGACGAAGACAGTACAAAAAGCATAAGTAACTATTATCGGGAACTGGACATAGACAGTGCATTGGTAAAGATACGGTACAGCCGCGGAGGCGTGAATTACAGCAGGGAATACTTCGCATCCAATCCAGACAGGATGATAGCGGTACGCATAACGGCTGACAAACCCGGCGCAATAAACTGCCGCATAGGACTCACCTCACAGATTCCACACACTGTAAGAGCCACGCATGGACAGTTCACCATGACCGGACACGCCATCGGAGACCCTAAAGAGAGCATCCATTTCTGCTCAATGCTGAAGGTTATGAACTACGACGGTTCGCTGAAAGCGCAAGACAGCACAATCATTGTGCGCGGAGCAACCACCGTAACGATGTATTTCGTCAACGCAACGACATTCAACGGCTTCGACAAACACCCCGTAACACAGGGCGCAGACTATCTGAGCAACGCCTCGGATGATATGTGGCACACGCAAAACCACACATACGCACAGTTCCGCAACCGGCATATAGCAGACTACAAGAACTACTTCGACCGCATGAAACTGGCTCTCGGCAGTTCCTGCAAACAGGACCTCATACGCACAACAGAGCAACAGCTAAAAGACTACACCGACCAAAAAGGCGGCAACACCTATTTAGAAACGCTCTACTTTCAATACGGCCGTTATCTGTTGATAAGCTGTTCGCGCACAGACGGAGTGCCCGCCAACTTACAAGGATTGTGGAGTCCGCACGTATGGTCGCCGTGGAGAGGCAACTACACAATGAACATAAACCTCGAAGAGAACTATTGGCCAGCCTGTGTTGCCAACCTTCAGGATATGACGAAGCCCCTCGACGGCTTTATAAAGGCTCTCGCCAAGAACGGAAAGAACACTGCAAGAAACTTCTATGGCGTAAACGAGGGCTGGTGCGCATCTCACAACTCAGACATTTGGGCCATGACAAACCCCGTAGGTGAAGGAAAAGGCAACCCGAAATGGGCAAACTGGAATATGGGCGGAGCGTGGCTCGTGAACTCATTATGGGACCGTTATCTCTTCACTTTGGACAAAACGTATCTCCGCGACATCGCTTTCCCGCTCATGAAAGGCGCGGCCGAGTTCTGCTTAGGCTGGCTTATCGAGAATCCGAAAGTCCCCGGAGAACTCATTACGGCTCCATCGACAAGTCCCGAAGCTAATTATGTAACAGAAAAGGGCTATCATGGCGCTACGATGTATGGTGGAACAGCCGACCTCGCCATTATCCGTGAATTGTTATTCAATACCGGCTACGCCGCAGATTTGGTGGGTGGAGAGACAGAATTCACCACGAGACTGTTCAAAGCATACGACAGTCTGCGCCCATATAATATAGGTAAGACGGGCGACCTCAACGAATGGTATTACGATTGGGACGACAAGGACTTCAAGCACCGCCACCAATCACATCTCATCGGACTTTATCCGGGCAGCCATATCACTCCCGACGGCACGCCGGAGATAGCAGGTGCCTGTCGGAAATCACTCGAAATAAAAGGCGACGAGACCACCGGATGGAGCACGGGATGGCGCGTCAACCTCTGGGCAAGACTGCGCAATGCGGAACAAGCCTACCATATCTATCAGAAACTGCTCACGTATGTCTCGCCCGACAACTATCAGGGAGCCGACAAACGACGCTCGGGAGGCACTTACCCGAATCTCTTCGACGCTCATCCGCCATTCCAGATTGACGGCAATTTCGGTGGAACAGCAGGCGTATGTGAGATGATTCTCCAGAGCAGACTGAACATTCTCGACAAGGTAAAATACGAAATAGAACTCCTGCCGGCACTTCCCGAGCAGTGGAAAGACGGCAGCGTGGAAGGCATCTGCGCCCGCGGCGGCTTCGAAGTGAGCATGACCTGGAAAGACGGCAGAGTATCCGCGGCTCGCATCCACAGCAAAAAGGGCGGCAAGGTCAGAGTGATATACAACGGAACTGAAAAGGTTTTACAAATAAACAAAGGAAAAACCAAAATACTATAATGAACGACAATAAAGTAGTAGAAATATCGGTGGCACACGCCAAGAGCCTGAATCCGAACGAATGTTACATCGAGGACGACATAATACTGTTCGAGGACTTCGCCAAAATTCCCCTACCAGCGGAGTCGGCACGCATGAACTGCCTCTTTGTGGCACTCTGCACCGAGGGCAAGGCGGGCTATACCGTAGACACAAAGGAGCGCACCATCGCCAAGAACGATGTCATAATAGTGAGCGAAGGCCAGGTGGTAGGCGACTATATGCTGAGCCGCGACTGCACCGGAATAGCCATCATGATGTCGTATGACTTCTTCCGCGAGACGATAAGCGACATTCACGAACTTTCGCAACTGTTCCTTTTCTCGCGCACCCATCCTGTGTTCAGACTCGAAGAAAGCGAGGCAGACATCATAAAAGAATATTTCTCGCTGATAAAAAGGAAGGCTAACGAAACCGGACACCACTTCCGCAAGGAGCTGGTATGCACACTGATAAAGTCGCTCATATACGATATGAGTAACGTCATATACAGAATACAGATGCAAGGCACACGCAAGCAGACACGCGCGGAGTCTATCTTCACATCGTTCATCAAACTCGTAGAGCAGAACTTCCGTGTGGAACGGCGCGTTGGCTGGTATGCCGAGCAGATGTGCATAACGCCTAAATATCTGTCTGAGACCGTCAAGGCGGTGAGCAAGCGACGCCCGAACGAGTGGATAGACAACTACGTCATGTCCGAACTTTGCGTACTTCTGAAAAACAGTTCCATGAGCATCAAGGAGATAGCGCTGGCCATGCACTTTCCAAACCAGAGTTTCCTCGGCAAGTTCTTCAAGGAACACGTGGGCGTATCACCAAAGGAATGGCGCAAGGGATAATATGATTCACTTCCGGTTCTCCGCGTCAGAAAATTGGTCAGGTTATTATTTGGCTGTTCAAAAAAAACTCCGTACCTTTGGCGAAAAGGAAAAACATTCACTAAAAACACGCAGCTTGGGAGGACAAACACATGATAACGCAAGAGAATTTCGATGCCAACTACGTTGATACGATAGAACAACAAGAGATTGACAAGTTCGTCTGCCACGAGATGTCGAGGCAGATGCACCGATACATAAAGGCCATGAAGGGCACTCACCGCCATATGCTGAGGTTCGAGGAAAGGCTTCAGTCGATGACAATACCCGAACGGGAGCGAGCCATCGCCCACTACATCGACCTCAACCGCCATTCCATCGACGGACTGGACTTTAAGATTGTGCTCACGAGGGCTATGGCAAACTACTGCGACACGTTCGAGTATCTGCTGAAGATGGTCAACGACCGCCGCAAGATGGTGGACTATCTGCACCGCATCCGCAGCAAGTATATCCGCTATCATGAGGTGTTCGAGGAGAATGGCAAGTTTGGAATACGCGACAGCGAGGGCATGGTAACTGTTCCGGCAGAATATGATTTCCTGCGCACCTGCTACGTCTACGTTGATGACCTGCTCACAATGCCAATCATCGCGCAACGCGACGGCAAGCTCGGGCTGGTGCTGCCTGACGGCAAGAACACAGTTGTTGCACCGTTCATATACGATGATATATCACTGCGCGAGGAACCGCCGTTCTTCGAGACAATGCGCAACGGCAAGGAAGGCCGCCTGAATGCCGACGGCACCGAGGCTCCTATGTGACCCCATCGCATTTTTTTGCACAAAATTATAGCTAAAATTTATTCTGAAAGAGGCTCTTTTGGAACAAATTTTAGCTATAATTTTATCCCCCTCTATCTCCTTGATTTACAATAAGATACAAAAACGGCTACAAAAGAAGCCCGTTTAGTCTCAGTACTGCACCCGAAATACTCCAGTACTGCACCCGAAATACTCCAGTAATCAGGCCCGAATTACTCGAGTACTGCGCCCGAAATACTCCAGTACTGCGCCCAAAATACTCAAGTACTGCACCCGAAATACTCGAGTACTAAAGGTTGTATGAACTCCAGGATGGCTAAAACACTTCCAACTATGGCCGTAACATTTCTCAAAAAAATCTTGTTTTTACGCGCTCGTTCCACTCTAAAAGAAAATAAAAGGTTTTTATTTCAGAATATAACGATTTTAACCTTAAAATATAACACATTGTTATTTTAACTAAAAAACAAGATTAATTGCTTTACGATTTTTATATAAATAGACTATCATTTTGAAAGTAATTCAGTAATTTTGCAAACGTTTTGATAGGAAATACAGTTTTATAAAATTAATAAGAAAGCAAAAGATGGGAAATGGATTGTATAATGCAGCCTACGAACACGATGCCTGTGGCGTAGGTATGGTGGTTAACATCCACGGCAACAAAAGCCATGATTTGGTCGACAATGCGTTGAAAGTGCTCGAGAATATGCGCCACCGCGGTGCAGAGGGTGCAGACAACAAGACCGGCGATGGCGCGGGTATCATGTTGCAGATACCCCACGAGTTTATTTTGTTGCAGGGAATACCTGTGCCGGAGAAGGGAAAATACGGCACGGGACTTGTTTTTCTTCCGAAAGATGAGAAGCGGCAGCAGGACATCCTCAGCATAATGATTGAGGAAATAGAGCGCGAGGGACTGCAACTGATGCACCTCCGCAATGTGCCTACTAACCCTTCGTGCCTCGGCGAGGCGGCTCTGTCTACCGAGCCGGCTATCAAGCAGGTGTTCATCACGGGCGTAACAGATGACAAACTGCCGCAGTTTGAGCGCACATTATATATAATAAGGAAGAAGATAGAGAAGCGCGTGTCTGACAAGGACTTCTATATCTGCTCTCTGTCCAACAAGAATATCGTCTATAAGGGAATGCTTTCGAGTATGCAGGTGCGCCAGTATTTCCCCGATTTGACGAACAATTACTTCACGAGCGGCCTGGCATTGGTTCATTCCCGCTTCTCAACCAACACCTTCCCTACGTGGTCTTTGGCTCAGCCGTTCCGTCTCTTGGCTCATAACGGTGAGATAAACACCATCCGCGGAAACCGCGGCTGGATGCAGGCGAGGGAAAGTGTGCTGTCGAGCGAGGCTTTAGGAGACATCCGCGAGATTTCTCCGATATGCCAGCCGGATATGTCCGACTCCGCATCTTTGGACAATGTGTTCGAGTTTTTCGTAATGAGCGGGCTCTCATTGCCCCACGCCATGGCTGTGATGGTGCCCGAGAGCTTCAACGACAAGAACCCTATTCCCGAGGATTTGAGGGCTTTCTACGAGTATCATTCTATACTTATGGAGCCGTGGGACGGTCCTGCCGCACTGCTGTTCAGCGACGGCCGCTACGCCGGAGGTATGCTCGACCGTAACGGTCTGCGTCCGGCACGCTACACGATAACCAAGAACGACATGATGGTCGTAGCCAGCGAGGTGGGCGTGATGGACTTCGACCCGACAGAGATAGCCGAAAAGGGACGTCTACAGCCCGGAAAGATATTGCTTATAGATACTCAGGAGGGCAAGATTTACTATGACGGAGAAATCAAGGAGGAGCTTGCCGGCGAGCATCCCTACCGTCAGTGGCTCTCTACGAACCGCATCCAGCTCGAGAAACTCAAGTCGGGCCGCAAGGTGGACAATGCCGTTGAGGACCTTACACGCCACGAAATGATGTTCGGCTACGGCGAGGAGGATGTCGACGGAACCATCGTTCCGATGTCGACAAAGGGTCAGGAGCCTACCGCAAGTATGGGTAACGACACACCGCTGGCCGTCCTGAGCGACCGCCCTCAGGTGTTCTTCAACTACTTCCGCCAGCAATTCGCACAGGTAACGAACCCCGCCATCGACTCCATCCGTGAGAATCTCGTGATGTCGCTCACCGAATACATCGGCCGTGTGGGCACGGGCATCCTCAATCCGAACGAAAGCAACTGCAAGATGGTGCGCCTGCCGCATCCGATACTTACCAATACGCAGCTCGACATACTCTGCAACATCCGCTACAAAGGCTTCAATACCGTGAAGCTGCCGATGGTTTTCGAGTGCAGCAAGGGCGAGGACGGACTTCGCGACGCGCTCGACAAGCTCTGTCATGACGCGGAACGCAGCGTTGATGAGGGCTATAACTACATCATTCTGACCGACCGCGCTGTGGATAAGACACACGCCGCCATTCCGAGTCTGCTCGCCGTGAGTGCCGTCCACCACTATCTCATCAGCGTGGGCAAGCGCGTTCAGACCGCGCTTATCGTGGAGAGCGGCGAGATTCGTGAGGTTATGCACGCAGCATTGCTGCTCGGTTACGGTGCGTCGGCACTCTGTCCGTATCTCACCTACGCCATCCTCGACGACCTTGTGAAGCGCGGCAAGATTCAGGAAAACTACGAAACGGCAGAAGCCAACTATATAAAAGCGGTGAAGAAGGGTCTGTTCAAGATTATGGCGAAGATGGGAATATCCACCATCCGCAGCTACCGCGGCGCGAAAATCTTCGAGAGCATCGGTCTGTCGGAGAGCCTGTTGAAGACCTACTTCGGCACGGAGATATCGACAATCGGCGGTATCGGACTGGAGACCATTGCCCGCGATGCCATCCGTCTGCACGACAAGGCTTTCGGAAACACGAAGCCGGCAGACTTCCTGCCTAATCAGGGACAGTTCCATTGGCGCAAGGACGGCATCAGCCACGCATGGAATCCGCAGACCATCGCCACATTGCAGTTATCCACCCGCACGGGCAACTACGAGAAATACAAGGAGTTTGCGCGGCTTGTCGACGAGAAAGAGAAGCCGATATTCATCCGCGACTTCTTCGGCTTCAAGCGAAATCCAATCTCAATAGATAAGGTTGAGCCGGTGGAGAGCATCGTGAAGCACTTCGTTACGGGCGCAATGAGCTTCGGAGCGTTGTCGAAGGAGGCTCACGAGGCTATGGCGCTTGCGATGAACAAGCTCGGCGCGCGCTCGAACACTGGCGAAGGCGGTGAGGACAGCGAGCGTTTCCACACCGAAGTGGACGGTATTTCGCTCTCATCTAAGACAAAACAGGTGGCATCGGGACGTTTCGGCGTTACGACCGAGTATCTCGTGAATGCCGAAGAGATACAGATTAAGGTGGCACAGGGTGCAAAACCGGGCGAGGGAGGACAGCTCCCGGGCTTCAAGGTGAACGAGGTCATCGCCAAAACGCGCCACTCCATACCCGGCATCTCGCTCATTTCGCCGCCACCCCACCACGATATTTATTCGATAGAAGACCTTGCCCAGCTCATCTTCGACCTGAAGAACGTGAACCCGAAGGCTGCCATCAGCGTGAAACTCGTTGCCGAGAGCGGTGTGGGAACAATCGCTGCGGGCGTGGCGAAGGCTAAGGCAGACCTCATTGTCATCTCCGGCGCGGAGGGAGGAACGGGTGCAAGTCCTGCATCGAGTATGCGTTTTGCCGGCATCTCGCCCGAAATCGGTCTTGCGGAGACACAGCAGACTCTCGTAAAGAATGGCTTGCGTGGTCAGGTTCGCCTACAGGTTGACGGTCAGATAAAGACCGGCCGCGACATCGTACTCATGGCAATGCTCGGTGCCGAGGAGTTCTCATTCGGTACGGCTGCGCTCATTGTACTCGGTTGTGTGATGATGCGTAAGTGCAATCTCAACACTTGTCCGATGGGAGTTGCCACTCAAGACCCGAAGCTGCGTGCCCATTTCCGCGGCCACTACGAATATCTCGTAAACTATTTCACGTTCATCGCACAGGAGGTGCGCGAGTATCTGGCCGAGATGGGATACACTTCGCTCAACGATATCGTTGGACATACGGAGCTGATAGTATCGAGGAGCGAGGATGGAGGAATGAGAAATGAGAATGGCAGCATAAAGATTGAGGAGAAAAGCATATCACAATCATCAATAAAGAACCCCAAGCACGCATTGCTCGACTTCCGCCGCCTGCTCTTCAAAGAGACTGGAAACACATCTCTTTATCATACGGCCGACCAGAAGCATGACCTCGCTGAGGTACTGGATCAGCGCATAATACACGGTGCAGAGGCTGCCATCGACCACAAAGAGGAGGTGAATCTCGACTTTGCGATAAAGAATACAGACCGCGCAGCGGGCGTAATGCTCAGCGGAAGGATTGCGGAGAAGTACGGAGAAGACGGACTTCCAGACAAGACCATCAATGTTAAGTTCAAAGGTTCTGCCGGTCAGAGCTTCGGAGCGTTCCTCGTGAAGGGCGTAGACTTCAAACTTGAGGGCGAGGCCAACGACTATTTCGCAAAGGGACTGAGTGGCGGCCGAGTTTCGATACTGCCTCCGATACGTTCCAACTTCAGCGCAGAAGACAACATAATAGCCGGAAACACCGGTCTGTATGGTGCCACAAGCGGTGAGTTGTATATCAACGGAAAGGTAGGCGAACGCTTCGGTGTGCGCAATTCGGGTGCCATCGCCGTCATCGAGGGCGCGGGCGACCACTGCTGTGAGTATATGACGGGCGGCCGGGTGGTCGTTCTTGGCGAGACAGGACGCAACTTCGCAGCCGGCATGAGTGGCGGTGTGGCCTACGTATGGGATAAGAACCACAACTTCGATTACTTCTGTAATATGGATATGGTGGAGATAAATCTCGTGGAAGACAGCAGCTACCGCAAGGAGTTGCACGAACTTATCCGTCAGCATTACCTCTATACCGGCTCGAAACTGGCACGCACCATGCTCGATGACTGGAACCACTACGCCGATGAATTCATTCAGGTGGTACCGATAGAATACAAGCGCGTGCTCCAAGAAGAGCAGATGAAGAAGTTGCAACAGAAGATTGCTGATATGCAGAGAGACTATTAATAAGGTTATAAGGTTACAAGGTTACAAGGTTTTAAGGTGAGATATGTGAGTAAGGTTATGAGGAATTAAAGGTTTTATCACCTCATAACCTGAAAGCGAAGCGACCTGAAGACCTGAAACCTAAAAAAAGAGTTATGGGAAATCCAAAAGCATTTCTGTCTATCGACCGCAAAGAGGCCGGTTACAGACCAATAAACGATAGAATACACGACTTCTCGGAAGTTGAACAGACACTGAACAGTAACGACAGACGGCAGCAGGCATCACGCTGTATGGACTGCGGCGTACCTTTCTGCCATTGGGCTTGTCCGCTCGGAAACAAACCGCCGGAATGGAACGACGCACTACATAAGGGCGATTGGGAACTGGCTTACAGACTGCTGAACGCCACAAACGACTTCCCGGAGTTCACGGGACGTGTGTGTCCGGCACTCTGCGAAAAGGCTTGCGTGCTCAATCTGATGGACCACACGCCGACAACAAACCGCGAAAATGAGGCGGCAATAACGGAACACGCGTTCCAAGAGAACTTTGTACGCGTGGAAACGCCTGAGCGCAACGGCAAGACTGTGGCGGTGATTGGTGCCGGACCGGCTGGACTCGCAGCCGCAAACCAGCTCAACCGCAAAGGGTATGCGGTAACGGTGTTCGAGAAAAATGAGGCGGCAGGCGGACTTCTGCGTTACGGAATACCTAATTTCAAACTTGCAAAGAACGTAATCGACCGACGGATAAGGCTGCTCGAGGCCGAGGGAATAACCTTCCGCTACGGCCAGACGATAGATACTGCGCAGCTTCCGGATGGTTTCGATGCCTACGTATTGGCTACCGGAACGCCGACGGCGCGCGACCTGAAAATTCCGGGACGCGAATTGAAGGGTGTCTACTTCGCTCTTGAGATGCTTTCACAGCAAAACCGCGTCCTTGCGGGCATGGAGTTCAAGAAAGATGAGCTCGTGAACGCGAAGGGAAAGGATGTGCTTGTGATTGGCGGAGGCGACACCGGCAGCGACTGCATAGGTACGGCGCATCGTCAGGGCTGCAAGAGCGTGACGCAGATAGAGATTATGCCAAAGCCTGTCGCAGGCCCGGAAGACCCGAAAAACCCGTGGCCGGAATATCCGCGCACGCTGAAAACGACCTCATCGCACGAGGAGGGATGCGTCCGCCGTTGGAATATCAACTCACTGGAGTTCCTCGGCAAGGACGGCAAACTCACCGGAGTGCGTGTGCAAGAGATTACATGGAAGCCCAATCCCGATGGCGGCCGTCCGCTGATGGAGCCTGTCGGCAAGCCCGAAGTCATCAAGGCCGACATGGTATTGCTCGCAATGGGCTTCCTCAAACCTCAGCACACGGAGTATGCCGACAACGTGTTCCTCGCCGGAGATACCGCCAATGGTGCTTCGCTCGTGGTGCGTGCAATGGCCGACGCCCACCGTATTGCAGAGAAAGTGGATAAATATCTGAATAACAAGTAAATAAGATTGCAGAGTGTTGTAATCGCCAAAAAGCAATAAAACGAAAGATTTCCTATCATTGCTTTGCATTCCGGGAAACCCGCTGAGGGCATCTCGGAATGTGTTTTTTATGCCCTTTTAAAAAATCGAGAAAGAGAATTGAAGATGGAGGACTGAGAAATGTTAATATAAGGACAGTGTTCAAATACATATATCCAAACAATACATTTCTCAGTCCTCCATCTTCAATTTCATTTCCTGTGATAAAGGAAAGTTGTAATCTCAGCTTATAGAAGCCAAGTGTAGCCTTTATTTGTTCGCCGGTTTGGCTATTCCCTCTTTCTCTGCGCGCTCAGTCATCTTCTGAATACGCTTGTCAAGGTCGGGATGGGTAGACAACATACGGTTGAGCTTGCTATCCTTCTTCACGCCCTCCTTCTCTTCCAGTTCCTTCATCTTCTTGAATGCGAGTGCCATCGACCACGGATTGCGTCCTTTCTTCTTCAGGAACTCATAGCCGTAAGCGTCAGACTCGCTCTCCTGCTTCTGTGAATAAGTAGAGTTGAGCAGTGCCTCGCCGAGGTCGCCGAGCTGTGAGTCTGTGAGCGCAGCAGCCACACCGTTAGTAGAAGCCACACCATCTTTGAGCGCAGAGGTGAGCAATGCCGTGCGGAAAGCCTTCTTAGAGTGCTTCAATGCCACGTGTCCCAACTCGTGTCCGATAACACCTATCAGCTCGTCGTCGGTCATAATGTCCATCAACGAAGAGAATACGCGCACACTGCCGTCGGCGCAAGCGAATGCGTTCACGTCGATAACGTCATACACTTTGAAGTTCAAAGGAATGCCTTCCACCTCATCCAGGCCTGCAACCAACTTGTTCAGACGCTTTGTGTAAGGGTCGTTCGGTCCGCAAACCTTGTTGTGCTTGTCCATCCAATCGATGGATTCCTTCACATACTGACGCATCTGCTCATCTGAAAGAGTAGCGGCCTTCACGGCTTTCGCACCTCCGCCGATAGCTTTTCCAATATTAAACTGTGCCATTGCAGGCATCGCAACAACCATCATAAATGCGATGGCGGCTGATTTCAAAATACTATTTTTCATTATTTTCGTTATTTATTTTACGGGTGCAAAGATAATAAAAAAACACATATTGTCCCAAGCAGGCCAGACGAAACATCGTAACCGCACAACAATCGATTGCACACGTTTCTCAAAAAAACAAGAGAAAAACAAAGAAAATAATCATATCCATGTAGTTTTTAGAACCATTAGAGCGTCTAACGGGCATAAAGCGAATATTGCAGTATCATCGAATAGAGTGCTGTACCCTATATTCTCTCAGCTATGATTGCCATCGGAGTTATCGCTCTTGCTGTGGCACTGATATACCGTCGTAGGCCTCTCGGCATATATGAGGAAATCATCCGACAGATAAACGAAGCCACAGAATAAAATCCAAAGCCATAAATAAACGTGAGTCCGATTTATTCTAAACAAATCAAACTCACGTTATTATACTACAGTCAGAGTTTTATTCTTTAAGAAAAAGACATCTTAGCAACTCTTTCGTCCAATGCTTGTCTAATAAATCCGTTTATTGACATACCAGCTTTCTTTGCAAGGATGGCAATACGACTATGTGTTTCTGGAGAGATACGGACATTCAATGTTCCTGTATAACTTTTACGTGGTGCGATACCTTTACTTTCACAATATACAAGATAATCATCTACTGCACCCATAAAATCTTCACGCAATCCTTGCACAGTATCACCTTCGTATGTTATCTCGGTATCATTCGGTAAATCCAACACCTTTCCATATAAGCAATTGTCTTCCTCGCTTACCTCTATACTACCAATATAACCTTTATAATTCAACGTTTTCATATCAATTCATTTTTTGTTAAGAAATCCATGACCTGTTTCATCACATACCTTTTTACGATGCTTCCAGGATGCGGTTTATGAGCTGCGTATGTGCTTTCTCCATTGCAAAAGATAACACGCGACCCACTTGTTTTACCTTTGTTATCTATTTCGTATCCGAATATTGAGAACAATCGCACAAGTTCATCCCATTTGAAGTCATTTGGCTGTAACTTGAAACGCTCTATTAATTTGCCCTTTGTACCCATTCTAAGTTTTGCCACAAATGTAACTAATATTTAGTTACAAAGAAAATTTATAATGACTTAATTTATTCGTATTTAATTTATTTAACAGCCATACATCAAGAAGTCATCTGATATATTAATGTGAGTCCGATGAATTCAAGATAAAGCGGCCCATGCATCTAAAGTACGCGCACCGAGATATGCGAACTATATGTTCTGTTAAGGAGCGCACAGACTACACAATAGGCAGACTTATGCCGTTGATTTTCTGATATATGTCGAGCGAATAGATATCGGTCATGCCGCTGACATAGTCGATAACCGCCATGATACGGGTCTCAAGGTCGTCGGATTCTATCTCGTACTGGCTGCTGAAACGCTTTATGAGCTGCTGACTGTGGAACTTTTCCGGACTGACGGCAGCCTCGATAAGGTCTTGCATCAGCGTCTCCATGATTTTATAACCGCTCAGCTCCACATCAAGCACGGGTTTACTGTTGTATATTCTCCGCTTCGACACCTGCGCGCAACGCTTGTAAGCCTCGCTGCACGCAGATGAAATGTGGGAAATCAGACTTCCTTCGAATGTTCCGGCAAGTATTTCGTCCTCATGGTCTACGAAAACCCTAACACATTCGTTCTCAAGTTTGCCGATGGCACAGGCCCGCATATACACCACCCGTTCGTTGACGTCGGTTACGCCCTCGTCTATCACTCTACGACGGATACCCTCGCGCGTCTCCTCATCGAAGAAACCGAGCAGCAACTCCTCTGTCTCGGCATACGAAAGAATCTTCAACTTATAAGCATCCTCGATATCCATCACCTCATAACAAATATCATCAGCGGCCTCTACGAGATATACTAACGGATGACGGGCATACCGCAACGGTTCTCCGGGTGCGGAAAGGCAATTTATGCCCAATTCATCGGCGATTTTCCTATATGACTCCGCCTCGGAATGGAAGAATCCGAACTTACCGTGGCAGACCTCATGCGAACTGCTGAACGGATATTTCACAATGCTGGAGAGCATGGTATAGGTCATCACAAAACCGCCGTTGCGCCGTCCTTTATATCTGTGGGTTAGCAGGCGGAAGGCGTTCGCGTTTCCCTCAAAGTGGGTTATGTCGTTCCAGAACATCTCGCTCACCTTGCCTCGCAGCTCCGCGCCACGGCCTTCGGTGAAGAACGACTGAATGGCTTTCTCTCCGGAGTGGCCGAACGGCGGGTTTCCCATGTCATGGGCAAGGCAGGCTGCCGACACGATAGTGCCTATTTCCTCGAATAGAGTGTTGCACAGTTCAGGGCGTTTGCGCTTAATCAGATGCGCCACATCATCGCCCAACGAGCGGCCCACGCTTGAAACCTCAAGCGAATGAGTCAGTCTGTTATGCACAAAGATACTTCCCGGCAGCGGGAACACCTGCGTCTTGTTCTGCATCCGGCGGAAAGGTGCCGAGAAAATAAGTCTGTCGTAGTCGCGTTTGAACTCCGAGCGGTCGTCATGTCGCTCGGCGTGGCGTATCTCTTGGCCCAAACGCTTGTTGGATATAAGTTGTTTCCAGTTCATTTTCATTAATATTTAACGTGCGTCCGATGATTCTTTAATTCCTATTCTCTATCTATAAAGACGCAGTTCTTTTGAGTTGTTTTTGATTACAAGAGCCTTGTAATGTCGTTACAAGACCTCTGTAATCACATTACAAAGCCTCTGTAACAAAACAGGGCTTAAAATATGAGGGGGTGAACCTATTGCAAAAGTAATCTATTTTTGTCTAAATTCTTGCTTTTTAGCAATAAAAATTCATGTATATGGGCAGAAATGGTTATTTTTGCAGATTATAATCAAGGGTATGACAACTATAAAAGTAATAAACAAAGGACATCAGCCGTTGCCTGAATACGCCACGGTGCAGAGCGCGGGAATGGATTTGCGCGCCAATATCGATGAGTCGATAACGCTTCATCCGATGGAACGGAAACTTATTCCTACGGGACTTCACATCGCGCTCCCCGCTGGATTCGAGGCACAGATACGTCCACGTAGCGGATTAGCTCTTAAGAAAGGTATCACGGTGCTGAACTCTCCGGGTACGATAGACGCCGACTACCGGGGCGAGGTGATGGTGCTGCTCATCAATTTCTCGCAAGAGGATTTCGTGATAAACGATGGTGAGCGCATAGCCCAGATGGTGATTGCGCGCCACGAACAGGCCGATTTCATCGAGGTGGAAGCCCTTGATGAGACCGAACGGGGCGAGGGCGGCTACGGACACACCGGAGTGAAATAGCAAAACGCCATATCCGTGAGCGGAAAAGATACCGGTGAAGCTCTGAATATAAATTAAAAGGTACTTCCTTATTACGTTAAAGGGTACTTGCTTATGAAATTAAAAAGATATAAGGACATCATTCTTGTGTGCGTGATGATGCTTCTTGCAATGACAGTTGCATTACCATCGGTTGCGCAAGACAATAAGGAGAGGCGCTTCAACTACTTCTTTCTCGAAGCAGTGAGGCAGCAGAATAAAGGCAACTATACGGCTGCCTTCGACTTGCTGCGCCATGCTAAGGAGATTAAACCTGAAGCTGCGGAGGTCAGCTATATGCTGTCGGGCTATTATATGGACCTGAAAAATGATTCGATGGCGCGGATCTGCTTTGAAGATGCCGTGAGGCTGAATCCCGACAACAGCACATACAGAGAGCGGTTGGGCAGGTTCTACATTGTGCAGTCGCAGTATGACAAGGCAATAGAGACTTACGAGAATCTTTATGCCGGCAACAAGGAGCGCGAGGATGTGCTTCAGGTGCTTTACAGTCTATACCGGCAGGTCGTTGATTATCCGAAGATGATAGAGACGCTGAACCGCATGGAGGAACTTGAAGGCCCCGGTGAGGAAATCACCCTGACGAAGATGCAGGTGTATGAGCAACAGGGGGAAAAGTCAAAAGTACAGAAAGAACTGCGCGACTTGGTGGAGAAACATCCGTATGAGTTGAACTATCGCGTGATGCTGGGCAACTGGTTACTGCAAAACGACAAGCCGGAAGCTGCGCTGAAGGAATATAAGCAAGTGCTGAACGAGGACCCTGACAACGCGGCGGCGCAGATGTCGATGCTCGACTACTATAACATGAAAGGTGAGACGGATAAGTCTGACGAGTTGCTGAACAGGCTTTTGTCGGCCAAAGATACCGATGTGGACACGAAAATCGAGCTTCTTTCGCAAGCAATAAAAAACTCGGAGGAGAAAGGCGGAGACAGTGTCAAGATTATGCGGCTGTTTGATTCAGTACTCGCCATACCGCAAAAGGATTCCAATATTCTAATGCTGAAAGCGGCATATATGGCATTGAAGAAGGCCCCGCAGGACAGCATAAACGCCATCTACGACAAGGCTATCGCCGTGGAACCAGACAATGCAAGGGCAAGATTCCTGCTCATACAGGCCATTTGGGGCAAACAAGACTATGACAAGGTTATAGAGATTTGCCGCCCGGCACAGCAATATAATCCCGATGAAATGGCGTTTTATTACTTTCAGGGTCTCGCACACTTCCAAAAAGACGAGAAGGACGAGGCGTTGGAGACCTTCGAGAAGGGTGTTGCGCAGATAAAGCCCGACAGCGACCCTGCCATCGTTAGCGATTTCTACGCCATCATGGGCGATATTCTCCACGACAAAGGACTCGACGAAAAGGCATTTGAGGTCTACGAGAAGTGCCTTCAATGGAAAGAAGACAACTACGGGGCGCTGAATAACTATGCTTATTACCTCTGTACCACAGGCAAAGAGCTGGGCAAGGCGGAGCAGATGAGCTACAAAACCATCAAGGCCGAGCCGACAAACGCTACGTTTCTCGACACCTACGCATGGATATTGTTTATTCAGGGACGCTTCGAGGATGCGAAGATATATATCGATGAAACCTTGAAAAATGACTCTGTTCCGAGTGGTATTGTACTGGAACACGCGGGAGACATATATGCTCAGACGGGCAACATGGACAAGGCTGTGGACTACTGGCAGCAGGCGGTGGAAAAAGGAAACGACAGTGCTGTGCTGCAACGGAAGATTAAACTAAGAAAATACATAAAGGAATGAACATTAAGTATATAGGAATGACAGCCGCGGCCGCACTGATTATGATGTCGTGCGGGTCGGGCAAGATGGTGACTAAGGACGGAAAGGCCGGCAAAGAGCAGGCGGGCAAGGAGCAAAATGCCTCATTGCGCTTTCTGCAAACTGTGGCAGACAACGCCATTTATCAAAAGAATGTGGTGTCGAAGATGACATTTACCATCGACACGGGCGACAAAAAGATTAGCGTTCCAGGCTCTATCCACATCCGCAAGGATGATGTTATCCGCCTGCAACTGTTCGTCCCACTGCTCGGAAGTGAAATCGGCAGGCTGGAATTTACGAAAGATTATGTGCTGATAATAGACCGGCTGCACAAGCAATACATCAAGGAAGACTACAATAAGGTTAGTTTTTTGAGCGACAAGGGGCTGAATTTCTACACGCTTCAGGCCCTATTCTGCAACAAACTGTTTATTCCGGGAACACAAAAGGTAGGCGAAAGTGAGTTGGAGGAGTTCAAGACTGACTTCAATAACAGCTCCGATGCCGTCCGTGTATCGCTGACACAGGGCAAGATGGACTTCCTTTGGAGCGCCAACCAGGCTACCGGACAAATCAACAAGGCCGACATAACATATCACAGCGGCAACACCGGCACGTCAACTCTCACTTGGAACTACGGCGATTTCCGCCCGTTCGGCTCGAAGGCCTACCCCAACACTCAGGTGCTGACGATGAAGAGCGACGCGATGAAGTCGAAAAAGGAGATCAAGGTGATATTCGAGATGAACGGAGTGAGCGCAGACAGCGACTGGGAAGGACGCACAACGGTGTCTGACCGATATGAGAAGGTGAGCGCGGAAAGTATTCTAAAACAAATAATGAAGCTGTAAATGAAACGGATTTTTCTTATACTTACACTCATAATGGCCGTTTTCATCGAGCCAAACTACTCTTTTGCGCAGACAAGCAAGAAGTCGCAAGCGGGCAAAACTGCCGTAACAAGGTCGGGGAAAGGTTCGGCGGGAAAGCAGACAAAGAGCCAAGCAACCCGCAAAAACGCCCAATCAGCACAGCGGAAAAACACTTCCACAAGGTATTCGCGCGGTAACAAGCGGAAAGCTAAAGGTGCTTCGACCAAAAAGAACAATGGAAACGCGAAGAAAAAGACTACCTACGAGGCCACAGACGAAATTCGCGGACTTCAGGACGAACGCAAGAAAATACAGAAAGAGATAAGCACTAAGGAGAAGGAACTCAAACTGAAGGAGACCGACGTGCGCAAAAGGCTCGACAATCTGGTGCAGATTAACACGGAAATAGCTCAGAGAGAGAAGACGATAGACACCATACAGAGCAACATCAACGTGCTGAATGGTAACATAGAACTGCTGAAAAGCCAGCTTTCATCGCTCGAATCGCAACTCGGCGAACGCCGCGAGAAGTTCATAGAGTCGATGCGGTATATGTCGAGACACCGTAGCATACAAGACAAACTGATGTTCATTTTCAGCGCAAAGAGCCTGTCGCTGATGTACAGACGACTGCGTTTCGTGCGCGAATACGCCGCTTATCAACGCGCACAGGGCCAGTTCCTCATGGAGAAGCAACGTCAGGTAACGGAGAAGCAGGCGCAACTGGAGAACGTCCGCACCACAAAGAGCACCTTATTATATAAAGGCAGGCGCGCGCACGCGGAACTCCAGAGCAAGCAGGAGGAGCAACAGAAGGTCGTGGAGTCGCTGAAAGCCGAACAGAAGACGCTCCAAAGCGTGATAGCGCAACGCCGTCAGAAGCAGTCGGAGCTTGACTCGAAGATTGACAACCTCATAGCCGTAGAGATAAGGAAGGCACGTGAGCGTGCGGCGGCAGAGGAAAAGAAACGCGCGGCGGCCATAGCGGCAGAGAAAAAGAGACGTGCCGAGGAGGCGGCAAAGCGTAAGGCGGCGGCCGAAGCGGCTGCAAGAGAGAACGCAAGGAGAATAGCCGAGGCGAAAGCACGCGAGGAAAAGGCGAAGGCCGAGGCTCGTGCGGCGGCCGAAGCAGCCGAAAAAGCACGTCGTGAGGCGAATGCCGAAGCGGCAAAGAAGAAAGAACGCGAACGCGCCGAGCGCTTGGCAAAGGCGGCGGCGGAGAAAGAAGCGCGCGCCGAGCAGGCCGCACGCAAGGCTGAAGCCGACCGTAAGGCAGCGGAATTGAAAGCTGCCGTGGACAACAAACGGGCCGAACACGCGGCTGCCGAGGCTAAACGCAAGGCTGAAGCGAGTGGTGACAGACTGAGCAGCGAAGACAGAATGCTCTCCGGAAGTTTCGCCAATAACCGAGGAAGACTGCCCATGCCGATGGCCGGACGCATCATCGGACATTACGGCCAATATAATGTGGAAGGACTGAAAGACGTAAAACTGAGCAACAACGGCATCACGATAAAGGGCGCGGCAGGCTCCGCTGTCCATTCGGTCTATGCCGGCGAGGTCAGCGCAGTGTTCGGATTCAGCGGCACGATGGTCGTTATGGTGCGCCACGGAGCCTATATCTCCGTGTATTGCAACCTGAAATCCGTCAGTGTATCGCGCGGTCAGAAAATCAACGCACGCCAGACTGTCGGCACAGTGGGCAGCGATGGCATCATGCAGTTCCAGTTGCGCAAGGAAACGCAAAAGCTCAATCCCGAGACGTGGCTGAGATAATCCGCACAAGAAGTAATAAAAAAAGAGCCAGACTTTCACAAGTCCGGCTCTTTTAATTTTGTGGGCATCCCCACAATTAACCACATTTTACTCAAACTTTAGCCATGTTATCCTTTTTGAAACGAACAATTTTATAACCTAATGCAATTTTATACTATATGAAACGATGATAAGTTAGTTAACTTTATGTAGTAAAAGTTGATAACAAGTCAGTGTATGTTTCTTTATGTAAATCTCCCGAACGAATCCGAGAGCCATATTAGTCTCTACTAATCACAATGCAAATATAAGAAAAAAAATAATACCATCATAATTTCCCGCCTCGCAAGTAACTCACTTTCTTCGGTGGAATCGCATTTTTTAATAGCATTTCCACATCCCTATTTTTATATTCTGAGAGCGCGAAACCCTTTATTTAAGGACATTTCCGGCTTTTTCGTCCACTTTTTGCCTATATCTTAATCATAAAATTCATATCAGATGGAAACCTCACTTAACAATGCATTATATGTTGTTATCGCATCCTCGATTTCCGAAACCTTGATAAACTCATCGGCGGAATGTGAGCGCGATGATTCGCCCGGTCCCAACTTAAACGACGGGAACGGCATAAGTGCCTGGTCGCTGAGCGTAGGCGACCCGAACGGCTGCATCCCCATAGCCTTGCAACGACGGATAAGCGGATGGTCAACATCGATGCGCGACGACCCGAGACGGAAAGAATGGGCCACGACCTCGCTGCGCACGTGTTTTCGGATAATCCCGAACACCTCCTCATTGCTATACAATTCGTTCGTGCGCACATCCACCAGCATCTTGCATTCGTCGGGAACGACATTATGCTGCGTACCGGCGTTTATCACAGTGAGCTGCATCTTGACCGACCCGAGAAACTCGCTGACCTTCGGGAACTTATAATTTCTAATCCATTCTATATCGTCCAACGCCTCATAAATGGCGTTCACGCCCTCGTTACGAGCCGCATGACCCGATTTTCCGCGCGCTATGACATCCAGAACCATCAGTCCTTTCTCGGCCACGGCAGGCTGCATCCCCGTGGGTTCGCCCACTATTGCTACGTCAATCTTAGGCAGTAGAGGCAACGCCCTGCTTATCCCGTCCTTTCCCGACACTTCCTCCTCGGCCGAAGCAAGATATATGAGATTAAAATTCCGCCTTTTCATCGACAAGATTCTGAACGCCTGCAACAGTGAGACCAGTCCTCCGCCGCAGTCGTTAGAGCCTAATCCATAGAGTTTATCACCCTTCAGAATCGGGCGGAACGGCTCTAAAGTCCACGATTTCACCGGTTTCACCGTGTCGATATGCGCGTTCAGCAGCACCGTCGGCAGCGCCTCGTTGAAGTCCGGCGAACAAGTCCACACATTGTTTGCCTCCCGCTTCACATCAAAGCCATACTCCTGTAGTTGAGCCTCCATAATATCAGCAGCCGCCTTTTCGTCCCTGCTCACCGACGGCGTGGCTATCAGCCGCTTCAACAGTTCCACCGCCTCGGCCGCATATTCCTTTATCTCCATATCCTTCTCCACATTATCATGTTCTTATTCAAATGCAAAAATACACATAAAAGTTGCATTAGAAGAAATATAATCATAAAAAAAGGAACGCTGAGAGATTAGCGTTCCTTGTATATCACATTGTTTGCACCACTCGTAATGTGCAGGGCATCGGGATTATCGGCTACAAACGAGTCGATATGACGCACACGCTTGTTTTCAAGTATTTCGTCAACGGCAATCAAGATACCCGTCTCCTCAACATCGCCGAAACCATAGTTTATGGCCGTTCCGAAAAGTTTCATCGTAGGACTGAGGTTCATATAAGCATTCACCAGCGGCGGAATGTTATAACCCAACGCACGGATTTCACGATTCAGAATACGGTAGTCGGCACGGAAATCATCCTCACAGAAGAGCTTCTCCAAAACTTTCGGGTCTTCTTCTATTTTCAACGGTTTCATCGGGACAATCAGATTATCCTTATCATCGAAATGCTTCTTGAGGAAATAGAGTATCATGTCGCGGCCTGTGCGGATGTAAGAAGGGTACATCGTCATCTTACCGAAGAAATATTTCACGTCGGGATTTATCACCGTGAGGGCACCCAAGCCATCCCAAAGGTTGTCGAGCGCAAAGATACTTTTCGTGTTGCTGCGCACGTTCTGATACTCCAAAGAGACGAACGAACGGCCAAGCTCGACGGTGTATGGCATATATTCCTTAATAAACTTCTCAGAAAAGTGGAACATATGGCTTGTGGCGAGCTTCGGCTGATGCGTCTCCTCGTCGATTTCCCAATCTGAGCCGTACAGATAACGGTATCCTCCTATGATTTCCTCAGCCTCCGGATTCCACACGATGAGCTGTTTGTAGCAGTTCTCGCACGTATCGAACTCGTCCAAGTCTAACGGTTTTCCCGTTCCGCCACCCGCCATTCGGAATGCGATTTCTCTGAGTCGGCCTATCTCTTGCAGCACATTCGGCGCGTTATGAGCCGTTACCACGTATATCTCGTTATGACTTTTATTTGTCATACGCAGCAACTTGTCCGGCGTAAGTTCGCTCTTCAGCAGTTCTTTGCTAATCGGCTGGATAATTTCTTGTTCCATTCTTCTTTCTTATTTCTTTGTAATGCCTCGCGACCCGTACTTGTGCATCGTTTGGCTTGTTACTTTCGGTTGTTTCTGTTCTATCGTCTCTTCCTGTCGGAGAGCCCTGTCCATTTACAGTTCGTATAGCTTATTTTTCACAAATTCAGCCCATTCCATCGGAGTTTTCGACTTATCGAACGTCTGCCACGGTATCGGTTTTCCAATAGAAACGCGGAAAGTCTTATGCACATTCTTGTACATTTCATCGACAAGAAACAGCATTGCGATATTGAATTTAATGTGCAGAGCCTTGCAGATGTTTGCCAACCGATAGAAAAATTCGCTGTTTTGACCGCTAAAATGAATTGGCACGACATCACGCTGATACTGGACGCTTTTTGCGATGAAGGTCTTTTTCCATGCGAGGTCGCGCACCTTGCCGTTAGTTTTACGCGAACAAAGTCCGGCGGGGAACATCAGAATGTGGTTGTCGCTCTGAAAACCAGCCTCAACCATAGCGGGGAAGTTGCGCGACTGCCCACCGGTCTTGTTAATTCCTATACAAAGTGGAGCCAATCCAGGCAGATTCATCAACAAATCATTTACCAAATAACGGAACTTACTGTCGTAGTGGCGACCAATAATAGCACCGAGAGCAACACCATCTGCACCACCGAGCGGATGATTCGACACGAATGTATATAACTTTCCATCGTCTTTTGACGGCAGATTCTCCTTGCCTTCAATCACGAGATTCATGTCGAGATAACGCACGCACTCCTCCAGCCACTCTGTACCGGTGAGGTTTCGCGATTCCCATAAGAAACGGTTTACTTCGTCTTGATGCGTTATCCGCTTCAGCCAAGACATAGCAAAACCAGGGACGAACTTACTCTTGTCGCCCATTTTGCTTCTTATGATTTTGTCAAGATCAATTGTTTTTTCTATTGCTTCGTTCATGTCCTAATCCACTAAGACTATGCAAAAATAACGAAAGCTTTTCAAAAAGATTACATTTCAATCTGAAAATCTTCAAAAAAACCGATATTTTAGAACATTTCCGCCCTATTTCCGGTATTTTATGCACGAAATATAGCATTGAAACGAACATTTTGCTATTGCGAAACAAACCGTAGAGGAATAGTATTACGGCGCAATACTGGAGTAATTCGGGCGTAGTACTGGAGTAATTCGGGTGTAGTACTCGAGTAATTCAGGCCTAATTACTCGAGTATTCCGGCTTTAGTACCGGAGTATTTCGCCCCGAATTACTCGTCAAAGGTGCAAATGTACAGATAATAACGGCCAAAAGAAGTCCCTTTACACCTGTCGGACAAGCCCGTTTTTGAAGTAAAAGAAAACCGTCTACATTAATCTTGAGTTAATGACAGATATCAACGGCTTGCTGTTAAAATAATTAAAAAGGCCGATTTAAGACAAATAAAGTGGGGAAAAGTGGTGCGTTGTGGGGAAAAATGTGTAATTTTGAAGCCTGAATCATTCTTTATAAAGATGTACGTATGCGATTTATTGGCAGCATAGAAGCAAAAACTGACGCAAAAGGGCGCGTATTCCTGCCCTCAGCATTTCGCAAGATTCTCGCCTCAAGCGGCGAGGAGCGCCTTGTGATGTGCAAGGATGCGTTCCAGCCCTGCCTCACCCTGTACCCCGAGTCGGTATGGAACGCTACGCTCGACTCGCTGCGTGCAAGACTGAACAGGTGGAACGTCTCGCATCAACAGATTTTCCGTCAGTTTGTTTCAGATGTAGAACAGGTTACGCTCGACGGTAACGGCCGCTTCCTCATACCGAAACGCTATCTGAAGAAGGCCAACATCGACCAAAGTGTGAGATTCATCGGAATGGACGACACGATAGAAATATGGAGTCATTCGGATAACGACGAGCCGTTTATGGATGCCGAGGAATTTGGCAAGGCATTAGAGGAAGTAATGAAAGAAGAATGAATGCCGCTGACAGGCACATCTCAATCCTCATTCCACAATTCTCAATTCACAAGAATAACAGATGACTAAATATGACCGATATGGACAATAGCAAGAATGATACATACCACATTCCGGTGCTTCTGCGTGAGAGCGTCGACGGACTCGGCATAAAGCCGGGCGGCATTTACGTGGATGTAACGTTCGGCGGTGGCGGTCATAGCCGTGAGATTCTTTCGCGCATATCCGGAAACGGGCATCTGTACAGTTTCGACCAGGACGCCGACGCAGAGCGCAACATCGGCACTCCCCTACCCGACGGCACGATGCCGGCAACCGACGGCTTCACCTTTGTAAGGTCGAATTTCCGTTTTATAAAGAATTGGATGCGCTACTACGGCGTGGAAAAGATAGACGGACTGCTGGCCGATCTCGGTGTTTCATCCCACCATTTCGATGACGAGACGCGCGGATTCTCTTTCCGTTTCGACGCGCCATTGGATATGCGAATGAACAAACGGTCGGGAAAGACGGCGGCAGACATACTGAATGCGGCGGAGGAAGAGACTCTGGCGGATATTTTCTACTTGTATGGCGAACTGAAAAACTCACGCCGGATAGCGTCGGCAGTAGTGAAAGCACGTCAGCAAAAGCCCATTGTTACGACGCACGACTTCATCAATGTGGTGGAACCTCTGTTCAAACGGGAACGCGAGAAGAAGGAGATGGCGAAGCTGTTTCAGGCTCTCCGCATAGAAGTGAACCACGAGATGGATGCCCTGAAAGATATGCTTATGGGGGCAACGGAACTTCTCAGACCCGGCGGAAGGCTCTCGGTGATAACCTATCACTCGCTGGAAGACCGCATGGTGAAGAACATCATGAAATCGGGAAACACGGAAGGAAAGATTAACAAGGATTTCTTTGGCAGGCCGGACACTCCGTTTAAGATGATAAACAAGGTAACTCTGCCTACGGCGGAGGAACAGGAGAGAAATCCGAGAAGCAGAAGCGCGAAGCTGAGAATAGCAGAAAAGAAAGAGGAATGAAAAGCGATAAGAACATAAACGGAACTGAACAGGACGAGATGAAGATTGTCTTGCCATTGAACGAGGCCGAGGAAACCGGGGCGAGAAATGCCGCAGAGGTTTCTTCGGACGAGGGAAACCGTGGCAGGAAAGCAAAGGCAGATACAGCCAAAGAGGCGAAAGATAAGGACAAAAAGAAAGGAGCTGACGAGGAAATGACTCTGAAAGCGGTGCTGAAAAACAAGGCACGTGAAGACGAGGAGCCTCTATCGGCAAACTTCACATTATATAAGATTCTCGGTGGCGACATACTTACGGCTCGTCTCATACGCAGTCAGATATGGCTGATAATGCTTGTCGTGTTTTTCGTCATTGTGTATATATCCAACCGTTACAGCGTGCAGCAACAGCTTTTGGAGATAGACGTACTCAACAAAGAGTTGAAAGACGCGAAATACAAGGCACTGTCGAGTAGCAGCGAGCTTACGGAGAGATGCCGTGAGAGCCGGGTGCTTGAAATGCTACGCCACAACAAGGACAGCATATTGAAGATGCCAAGCCAGCCACCTTATATTATTAATGTACCAGAGAAATGAGCAGGAAATTCAACAGCAGTAAGATAATGCCGCGATATAGTTGTATCGCAATCGTAATGACGTTTGTCGCCGTGGTAGTGGTGGGCAAGACGTTCTATATAATGACCGCAGACAAGCAATATTGGATGGACGTGGCATCGCGGCAGAAGCGCACCAACGTGAAAATGCCGGCCAACCGAGGCAACATTCTGAGTTGCGACGGAAAACTGATAGCCAGTTCTCTGCCGGAATATAAGATATATATGGATTTCAACGCCCTGCATGAGGCCGGCAACGACAGCCTGTGGGAGGCGAAACTCGACTCTATCGCGCAAGGACTGAACCATATTTTCCCATCGATGTCGGCCGATGCGTTCCGTGCCCGCCTTGATTCCGGCCGCGTAAAGAAAAGCAAGCACTGGGAAATTTGGAACAAACGAATAAGTTACAGCACTTTCTCTGAAGTGAAAGCCCTCCCGATATTCAATATGTCGAAATATAAGAGCGGCTTCCATTGGGATGAATACACCTCGCGCCGACACCCGTTCGGCTCGTTGGCACAGCGTACCGTGGGCGATATGTACAAGGCAAAAGACAGTGCCCGCTTCGGTCTTGAGCTGTCGTGCGACTCTATTTTGCGTGGCGAAAACGGCATAAAGCATCGCCAAAAAGTCAGGAACAAGTATCTCGACATAATAGATATGCCGCCTATTGACGGTGCCGACATAATCACAACGATAGACGTGAGTATGCAAGATCTTGCCGAGCGCGCCGTGCTCGACGAGCTTCGGGAGATTAACGGCAACGTGGGCGTGGCGATTGTGATGGAGGTTGCCACCGGCGACATAAAGGCAATCGTGAACATGGAGAAATGCGCCGACGGCGAATACCGCGAGATTCAGAACCATGCGGGCAACGATATGCTTGAACCGGGTTCGGTATTCAAGACCGCTTCTATCATGGTTGCACTCGATGACGGCGTATGCGACACCAACTATGTGGTGGAAACAGGCGGCGGAGTATGGCCGATGTACGGTCGCGACATGAAGGACCACAACTGGAGACGCGGCGGCTACGGCACTATGAGACTGCCGAGAAGCCTGGAAGTAAGTTCGAACATCGGCGTGAGCCGCATCATCGACAACTTCTATCATAACAATCCGGAGAAGTATGTGCAGGGATTATACGACCTCGGACTTGCCGACGACCTCGGAACGGACTTCGTGGGTGCATCACCGGCACGCATCCGTATGCCCAAAAAGAACAGTAAAGGACAATATACCAACTGGAGCAAGACGGCACTGCCGTGGATGAGCATTGGATATGAGACTCAGGTGCCGGCAATTTCCACACTTACGTTCTATAATGCCATAGCCAATAACGGCAAGATGGTGGCTCCGCGACTCGTCAAACAGATTGTCAAGGACGGCGAGGTGATAAAGGAATTTCCCGTTAGAGTGCTGCGGGAAAGCATTGTAAAGAACAAGAAAACCATTCCTATAATACAGACAATCCTCGAACACGTGGTGAGTCAGGGACTCGGAAGACAGGCAGGCTCGCCATCATTTAAGGTTGCCGGCAAGACCGGAACGGCTCAAAAGGCAAAAGGTGCGGCCGGTTATCATTCCGGAACAATGGAATATCTGCTAAGTTTCGCAGGCTATTTTCCGGCAGACGCGCCACGGTACAGTTGCATTGTGTGCATACAGAAATCGGGGCTGCCTGCATCCGGCGGTGGAATGAGTGGCGTTGTCTTCCACAACATATCAGAGGGAATTATGGCACAGAGCCTGAAACTCGATGTTTCCGATGCCAAAGACTCTGTTTCTGTATTCATCCCGACCGTGAAAACAGGTAATCTTTTCGCAGCCGACTACGTACTGAATCATTTTGGTTTCAATATAGCCAACGGATGGAGAGGCAAGAATAATGCTGCCGCTCCGCTGTGGGGAGTTGTCGAACACAAAGGCAAGACGTTGGTAATGAAGAAGCAACAGACGGCAAGCGCAAAGACTGTGCCCGACGTTATCGGCATGGGAGCACGCGACGCGGTGTATCTTCTGGAGAGCAAAGGCATAAAAGTGCGTCTCGCGGGCTGCGGGAAAGTGGCTCAGCAAAGCATTCCGGCAGGCACACAAATAAAGCCTAACATGGTGTGTATGCTGACTTTCAAATAAAGGAATATAAATCTTAGAACTATGATATTAAGCGAACTGATTGCGAGAATAAAGCCGGTGAGCATCTGTGGCAGCACCGACATTGAGATAACCGGCATCAATATAGACAGCCGGCGTATCAAACAAGGTCATATCTTTGTAGCCATGAAAGGCACACAGGTTGACGGACATAAGTTTATCGGCAAGGCAATAGAACTTGGCGCGGCCGCCGTGCTGCTCGAAGATATGCCCGAGGAGATACATGACGGCGTGACATACGTGCAGGTGGAGTCGACAGAAGACTGCGTAGGCATTGCCGCCACAACCTATTTCGGCAATCCGTCGAGCAAACTGAAGCTCGTCGGCGTTACGGGAACAAACGGCAAGACCACCATCGCCACATTATTATATAATATGTTCCGTAAGTTCGGACATAAAGTAGGATTGCTCTCAACAGTTTGCAACTATATCGATGGTGAACCGGTTCCAGCAAGTCATACCACGCCCGACCCAATCGAACTGAACGAATTGCTCGCCAAGATGGTGGAAGCCGGCTGTGAATACGCATTCATGGAGTGTTCAAGCCACGCCATTCACCAGAAGCGCATCGGCGGACTGACATTCGCCGGAGGCTTATTCACCAACCTTACACGCGACCACTTAGACTATCACAAGACGTTCGAGAACTATCGCGACGCGAAAAAAATGTTCTTCGACAACCTTCCGAAGACCGCTTTTGCCATAACAAATGCCGATGACAAAAACGGTATGGTAATGGTTCAGAACACCAAAGCGCAGGTGAAGACATACTCAACACGCAGTATGGCCGACTACAAGGCACGCATCTTGGAATGTCATTTCGAGGGAATGTATCTCGAAGTAGACGGCAGAGAAGTCGGAGTGCAGTTCATCGGCAAGTTCAACGTAAGCAACCTGCTCGCCGTCTACGGCGCGGCAGTGATGCTCGGCAAGCAGCCAGAGGACGTTCTCGTGGTGATGAGCACGCTGAAAAGTGTCAACGGACGCCTCGACCCGATACAATCGCCCGAAGGATGGACCGCCATCGTCGACTATGCGCATACTCCCGACGCACTGGAGAATGTCTTGAACGCCATTCACGAGGTGCTTAACGGCAAGGGAAAGGTGATAACCGTTTGCGGTGCCGGCGGCAACCGCGACAAAGGCAAGCGTCCGCTGATGGCTCAGGAAGCCGTGAAGCAGAGCGACAAGGTAATCATCACGAGCGACAACCCACGCTTTGAGGAGCCGCAGGACATCATAAACGATATGCTGGCAGGCCTCACAACGGAGCAAAAGAAAAAGGTCATAAGCATCGCCGATCGCAAAGAAGCGATAAGAACGGCTGCCATGATGGCCGGGAAGGGTGATGTTATACTCGTTGCCGGCAAGGGGCACGAGGACTATCAAGAGATAAAAGGCGTGAAACACCACTTCGACGACCATGAGGTGATAAGGGAAATCATAAACAACTAATAACTCGCAACTCGTAATTAATATGTTATACTATATCTTTCGTTTCCTCGAAGAGTTCGGAATCAGCGGTTCACACCTTTGGAGCTACATCTCCTTCCGCGCAATACTCGCGCTTATACTCGCGCTTGTAATCTCGGCATGGTTTGGCGAACACTTCATCAAGTTCCTTAAACGGAAACAGATAACCGAGACGGCACGCGACAAGAGCATCGACCCATTCGGAGAAAAGAAGATTGGCGTTCCGTCGATGGGCGGAATCATCATCATCGTAGCCATTCTCCTGCCGGTATTGCTGCTCGGCCGCCTCAGAAACATATATCTGATATTGATGATTATCACCACCGTTTGGCTCGGATTTCTCGGTGGAATGGACGATTTTATCAAGATTTTCCGTCATAACAAGGAAGGTTTGAAGGGCAAATACAAGATTGTCGGACAGGTAAGTATCGGACTTATCGTAGGCCTTGTCCTTTGGATGTCGCCCGATGTAAAGGCCAATCTGAACCTTAACTTCGAGAAACAAGGAAGCGAGATAGTCGTAAAGCACTCGGAGAAAGCTGAGAAAACGCTCAAAACGACAATCCCGTTCGTAAAGACCCACAATTTGGACTACTCGCAGATTACGGGCTTTTTCGGCAAATACAAGACTGCGGCCGGCTGGATTCTCTTTGTTATAATGACAATTATCGTAGTTACCGCAGTGTCTAACGGGGCCAATCTCAACGATGGAATGGACGGAATGTGTGCCGGGAACTCCGCAATCATCGGTGTCGCGCTGGGCATTTTGGCCTACGTCAGTTCACACATCGAGTATGCGGCCTACCTTAATATAATGTATATCCCCGAAAGTGAGGAGCTTGTTGTATTTTTCTGCGCTTTCATCGGCGCATTGATAGGCTTTCTTTGGTACAATGCCTACCCTGCGCAGGTGTTCATGGGCGACACCGGTTCGCTCACAATCGGCGGAATCATCGGCGTCGGAGCGATTATCATTCATAAGGAACTGCTGCTTCCTATACTCTGTGGCATCTTCTTCGTGGAGAGCCTCAGCGTCATCATTCAGGTGTGGTATTACAAACTCGGCAAACGCCGCGGAGTGAAACAACGCGTATTCAAGCGCACGCCGATACACGACAACTTCCGCACGATGGACTCGCAGCTCGACCCAGAGTGCAAATATCTTATCAAAAAACCGCACACAGCCGTACACGAGTCTAAGATAACGATACGCTTTTGGATAATAACCATCCTCCTTGCAGCGCTGACTATCATAACATTGAAGATAAGATAGCCACCTATGGGACTCTGAGAGGTAAGAAGTAAGGGGTAAGGAGTAAGGAGTAAGGAGTAAGGAGTAAGAGAATACCAACATAAAGAATGTAAGGCTAATGTCTGAACTCCAGAACTCCTGTCTACAGTCTCCTTAAAAAAATAAGAAAACAATAAAAGTAAGATGAAAAGAATAGTAATACTTGGAGCCGGAGAAAGTGGTGCCGGTGCAGCCATTTTGGCAAAGCAGAAGGGTTTTGACGTATTTGTCTCGGATATGTCGAAGATTAAAGACAAATACAAGACAATGCTTGATGACCACGGTATAGAATGGGAAGAAGGCCATCACACAGAGGAGAAGATTCTCAATGCCGATGAAGTGATTAAGAGTCCGGGCATCCCTAAGGAAGCCCCGATGGTGAAGAAGCTCATAGACAAAGGCACAAGTATTATCAGCGAGATTGAGTTTGCCGGCAGATATACAGACGCGAAGATGATTTGCATAACCGGTTCCAACGGCAAGACGACCACAACATCGCTCATTTATCATATCTTCAAGGAAGCGGGCTACGATGTGGGACTTGCCGGAAACATCGGAAACTCGCTCGCTTTGCAGGTGGCAGAATCGCCGCACAAATATTATATCATTGAGTTAAGTTCATTTCAGCTCGATGATATGTATGATTTCCGTGCCGACATTGCCATCCTTCTCAACATAACGCCCGACCATCTCGACCGTTATGGCAACTGTATGCAGAATTATGTAGACGCGAAAATGCGCATCATACAAAACCAAACAGAGAATGATTCATTCATTTATTGGAACGACGACCCGATAATATCGCGCGAATTGCAGAAATACGATATTAAGTCAGTGAAATATCCATTCTCTGCTTTGAAAGAGAAAGGTGCCATCGGATATATCGAAGAGGGCGAATACACGATAGAACAGCCTACACCTTTCAACATGGAGCAGGAGAGTCTGTCGCTCACCGGCCTGCACAACATCTACAACTCGCTTGCCGCAGGAATCGCGTCAGACATCAGCGGCATCAAGAAAGAATCTATTCGCAAGAGCCTTAGCGACTTCCCCGGCGTTGAGCACCGCCTCGAAAAGGTATGCAAGGTGGGAGGCGTGCAGTATATTAACGACTCAAAAGCGACGAATGTCGACGCTTGTTGGTACGCGCTGGAGAGCATGACAACTCCTACGATACTCATCATCGGCGGCAAAGACAAGGGCAATGACTACAATGCGATAAAGGACCTCGTGCGCAAGAAGTGCGCAGGCATCGTCTATCTCGGTGCCGACAACAAGAAACTGCACGACAACTTCGATGAAATGGGCATTCCCGTACGCGACACGCATTCTATGAAGGAGTGCGTTGCAGCCTGCTACGAGATGGCAAAGCCGGGCGACACGGTGCTTCTTAGTCCATGCTGCGCCAGCTTCGACCTGTTCAAGAACATGGAAGACCGTGGCGAACAATTCAAGGAACTTGTAAGGAACTTGTAAAAAGGAGACAGAAGACAGGAGTTCTGGAGTTCAGACAATACCCATGAGGGTGTTTTGGCTTTTAGGTTGAGGACATAATGCTACTATCAGCAAAGCATTTGTCTGAACTCCAGAACTCCCGTCTCCTGACTACTAAATAAATAACAAAACTCAATGAACAAGACTTTAGGCAACATATTCAAAGGCGACAAGGTCGTGTGGATGATATTCTTCTTCCTTTGCATGATAAGCATCGTGGAAGTTTATTCCGCATCAAGCTCCCTGTCGTATAAAGGCGGGAACTACTGGAGTCCCATCCTCAAGCACTGCGGACTGCTTGCCGTTGGCGTTTTCATGATGGTTGTCGTGCTCAACATCAAGTGTAAGTACTTCAAGCTCGCCACCCCGATAATCCTGCCCGTATCTTTCATCCTGCTGATATGGCTTCTTGTGGCCGGCGAAACGACCAACGGTGCAAACCGATGGATAAGCATATTGGGCATACAGTTCCAACCTTCGGAGATTGCCAAAGGCGCACTTGTTCTCGCTACGGCGCAGACTCTCAGCGCGATGCAGACCGACAAGGGTGCCGACCGCAAGGCTTTCGGATTTATTTGGGTTGGAAGCGCCTTCCTCATAATACCTATTTTCTTAGAGAACTTCTCAACGGCAGCACTCATCACGCTCACTCTTATCCTCATGATGTTTGTAGGCAGAGTGCCATTGCAGCAGCTCGGCAAGCTGTTAGGCTTCTTCGCCATCGTCGGAGTGTTCGGCTTGTCGATGATTATGCTTATCGGAGAAGACAAGAATGAAGAAAAAGCCGACAAACAGATACTCACTGAGCAAGTGAAAGACAGCAATGCTGCCACAGGAAAACGTACCGGTCTGTTCCACAGATTCGACACTTGGAAAGCGAGAATAGACAAGTTCCTCAACAGCGAGGAGGTGTCGCCAGAGGACTACGACCTCGACAAAGACGCGCAGGTGGCTCACGCAAACATCGCGATAGCCTCGTCAAACATCATGGGAAAAGGCCCTGGCAACTCCACTGAGCGCGATTTCCTGTCGCAAGCCTTCTCCGATTTCATCTATGCCATAATCATCGAAGAGATGGGCATAATCGGGTCGGGCGTTGTAGCCTTCCTCTACATCATGCTGCTGTTCCGCGCCGGGCGCATAGCGAGCCGTTGCGAGAACGCTTTCCCCGCCTTCCTGTCGATGGGATTCGGCATCCTGCTGGTAACGCAGGCACTGTTCAATATGCTTGTAGCCGTAGGACTTGCGCCCGTAACCGGTCAACCGCTGCCGCTGGTCAGCAAGGGTGGAACGTCTACCATCATAAATTGCATCTACATCGGTGCTATACTCAGCGTAAGCCGTTCGGCCAAGAAGAAGGACACGAAGAAGGAAATGAAAGCGCAGCCGATAAGGACGTGATTTTTGACGGCTAAATTAGCGAGTAACAGAAAATTTGATTATATTTGCAAGATAAATAATACAATATATAAGCATGGACGAGAAACTAAGAATAGTAGTAAGCGGAGGCGGCACGGGAGGACACATTTTCCCCGCTGTGTCGATAGCCAACGCTATCAAGGCCAAGCATCCCGATGCGGAAATCCTGTTTGTCGGCGCGCTCGGACGCATGGAAATGGAACGTGTTCCGCAAGCCGGATATGAAATTGTAGGACTTCCCGTGCGAGGCCTGATACGTCCGTTGTGGTCGCCAAAGAATGTCGGCGTGCTGATTGACTTCCTCAGGAGCAAGCGCAAGGTGCGCAAGGTCCTGAAAGATTTCCGCCCGATGGCGGCTGTCGGCGTGGGCGGATATGCCAGCGCAGCCACCCTTAACGCAGCTCACGCGATGGGTGTTCCCTGCCTCATTCAGGAGCAGAACTCATACGCGGGAGTAACAAACAAGGTGCTTGCATCGGGTGCCGACAAGATATGCGTGGCCTACGACGGCATGGAACGCTTCTTCCCTGCCGACAAAATCATAAAGACCGGAAACCCTGTGCGCCAGTCGCTCATCGAAAGCACCATAAGCGTGGAGGACGCACGTAAGTCGTTCGGCCTCGACCCTGACAAGAAGACAGTCGTATTTGTGGGCGGAAGCCTCGGCGCACGCACCGTGAACGAGAGCATCCTGCGCCATCTCGACTTGGTGGAGCAGGCAAAGAACATCCAGTTTATATGGCAGACGGGCAAGTATTATAACGCCTCTATAAACAAAGAGATTGAGGGCAAGAAACCCGGCAACCTGCTCGTAACCGACTTTATCAGCGACATGGGCGCAGCATATAAGGCTGCCGACCTCGTCATCAGCCGTGCAGGGGCGAGCTCTATCAGCGAGTTCTGCCTTATCGGCAAGCCGGTTGTACTCGTTCCGAGTCCGAATGTGGCAGAAGACCATCAGACAAAGAACGCCATGGCACTGGTAAACAAGGATGCGGCGATATACGTAAAGGATGCTGACGCGCCGGAGACGTTGCTCAAGCTCGCCATCGACACCGTGAAAGACGGAAACAAGCTCGCCACACTCAGCGCGAACATTAAGAAACTCGGACTAAAGAACTCGGCCGACGTGATAGCCGATGAAGTGATAAAATTAGCAAGAAGATAAATGGAACTGAAAGATATAAAAGCCGTATATTTCGTAGGTGCGGGCGGCATCGGTATGAGTGCCATTGCCCGTTATTTCCTAAATAAGGGTATGGCAGTTGCCGGTTACGACAAGACACCGTCGGAGCTGACACACAACTTGGAGAAGGAAGGAATGCAGATACATTACGAAGAGAATGTAAACGCCATTCCGCAGGAGTGCCGCGACGCGAGCCATACGCTCATTATCTATACTCCGGCAATCCCGGCAGAGCATAAAGAACTCGTATTCTTCCGCGAAAGAGGCTTCGACATTCAGAAGAGAGCGCAGGTTCTCGGCACTCTGACACGCACACACAAAGGACTATGCGTGGCGGGCACACACGGCAAGACTTCCACATCTACCATGTGCGCCCACATAATGCACCAAAGCAGCGTGGACTGCAACGCTTTTCTCGGCGGAATATCAAAGAATTACGGCACGAACTATATTCTTTCGGAATCCGACTACGTGGTTATCGAGGCCGATGAGTTCGACCGTTCGTTCCATTGGCTGCATCCGTGGATGAGCATCATCACCGCCACCGACCCCGACCATCTCGACATTTACGGCACGAAGGAGGCCTATCTCGAGAGTTTCCGCCATTATTCCACGCTCATCCAACCGGGCGGCGCATTGATAATACGCAAAGGATTAGAGATGAAAGCCGAGGTGCAGGAGGGTGTGCGCGTGTACGAATACAGCCGCGACGAGGGTGATTTCCACGCAGAGAACATCAAGATAGAGAACGGCGGGATTACGTTCGATTTCGTATCGCCCATCGAGAATGTGCCTAACGTAACACTCGGCCAGCCCATACCTATTAACATAGAGAACGGTGTGGCTGCGATGGCGATGGCGCAACTCAACGGTTGTACGGCAGACGAGCTTCGCAACGGCATGGCTACATACGGAGGTGTTGACCGCCGCTTTGATTTCAAGATCAAGGACAGCCGCCATGTGTTCCTGTCAGACTACGCCCATCATCCGAAGGAGATTTACCAGAGCGCAAAGAGTATGCGCGAACTGTATCAGAACCGCAAGATTACGGCCATATTCCAGCCGCACCTCTATACCCGCACACGCGATTTCTACAAAGATTTCGCCTCGGCTCTCAGCCAGCTCGACGAGGTTGTGCTGTGCGATATCTATCCGGCCCGCGAGCAACCCATCCCCGGCGTAACCTCAAAACTCATCTACGACAACCTCGCCGAGGGTGTAGAGAAGAGCATGATACGCAAGGAAGACGTGCTCGACTTCGTCAGAAGCCGCGATTTCGACGTGCTGATAGTACTCGGTGCGGGCGACCTTGACAATTATGTGCCCCAGATTGCGGAGATAATAAAGCAGAAGTAGAGATATAATAAAGAAGAAACAGAGATGTTGAGTATAAGGAAAATATTCTTCGTCATATTCGATATAGTGCTTGCCCTGTATCTTGTAATGGCTGTTACCTCGTTCAACAAGCCGGACGAGACGGGTGCGAAGTGCGTAAAAGTAGCCATAGATATTTCCGATTCCAACAACTCCGGTTTTCTGAGTGCCGGGGAGATAAAGCGCATTCTTGAGCGGAAAAGGCTTTATCCCCTTAACAAGACGATGAGCAGCATCGTTCCCCGGCAAATCGAGGAAGCGCTGAAGGCAAGCCCATTTGTAAACACCGCCGAGTGCTACAAGACCAACAACGGGCACGTCTGCATCAGTATCACACAACGCTCACCCATAATCCGTATCAAAAGCGACAACGGAGCTGATTACTACCTTGACGACCAGGGCGGACAACTGCCGAACTCTCATTACACAAGCGACCTGATTATCGCCACCGGACACATCAGCAACCTCTTTGCCCAGCGCTATATCGCGCCTCTGGCAAGGACAATCATGGCATCGGAATTATGGAACAATCAGATAGTCCAGATTAATGTACTGCCCGATTTGGGCATCGAGCTTGTGCCGCGCGTGGGCAACCATATCGTGTTCATGGGCTATCTGCCACAAAGCCGCTACCGTCTTGAGCGCGAGAAAGCCATCGAGGAGTTCACCAACAAGAAGCTCACGCGCCTTGAGAAGTTCTACCGCTACGGCCTTTCCAACGCCGGATGGAACAAATACTCATACATCAACATCGAGTTTGACAATCAGATAATCTGCAAAAAGAATAAAATAATATAACATATACGTGTATGCCAGCAAAGGAATTTATAGTAGCCATAGAGTTAGGCTCGTCTAAAATCACAGGAGTCGCAGGGCGCAAGAACCTTGACGGAAGCATTTCCGTGCTTGCCATCGTAAAGGAAAACGCCAGTCAATGCATCCGAAAAGGAGTCGTTTACAATATAGACAAGACGGCACAATGCCTGTCGAGCATAATGACAAAGCTAAAAAGCCAACTGAAATGTGATATTGTTCACGTTTACGTGGGCGTGAGCGGACAGTCTATCCGCAGTGTCCGCAACGAGATTGTGAAGGACCTGCCGGCCGAAACCATCATCACGGCCGAGATGATAAACGAGCTTATGGATGCCAACAGGAATATGTCGTATCCTGATTTGGAAATTCTTGATGCCGCGACACAGGAATATAAGGTAGACAACCAGCTCCAAATGGACCCCGTGGGCATCAAGGCCTCGCGGCTTCAGGGCAATTTCCTAAACATCTTAGGCCGCAAGTCGTTCTATGCGAACCTGAACAACTGCTTCGACAAGGCCGGAATAGCCGTCGTCGAGCTTTATCTCGCGCCTTTGGCATTGGCAGACAGCGTGCTGAGCGACTCAGAGAAGCGCGGAGGATGCGTACTCGTGGACTTCGGCGCGGACACTACGACCGTCATGGTATATCACAAGAATATCCTGCGCCACCTCGCCGTGATTCCACTCGGCAGCCGAAACATCACGAAGGACATCGCTTCGCTGCAAATGGAGGAGCAGGACGCAGAGAAGATGAAGCTGAAATACGGCAGCGCATACACAGACAACAACGACATCGACAACACGCTGAGCTATCCGATAGACGCCGAGCGCTCCGTGGAGAGCCGTAAATTCATCGAGATTGTGGAGGCGCGTGTCGACGAAATTATCGAGAACGTATGGTGCCAAGTGCCGTCCGACTTCGCCGACAAGCTGCTCGGAGGTGTCATAATCACCGGTGGCGGATGCAATATGAAGAACATTGAGCGTGCGTTCCGCAACTACACGCACATGGAAAAGATACGTGTGGCTAAGTTCGTTACGCAAACCATCAACTCGAACAACAGCGAAATCACTGCCCGCAACGGTATGATGAACACCGTGCTGGGCCTCCTTGCCAAAGGAGAGACCAACTGCGCGGGCTTGGAAATAAACCAGAACCGCGACATTTTCGGAGAGCCCAAACCACAACCGGGCGGAATGACAACGGCCGACCTGCACCAGAACCCGCGCACGCCAAGCGAAATAGACGGCAAGGGAGTGGTGCTCACAGCTGCTGAGAAAGAGGCCGAGCGCCGACGCAAGGAAGAAGAGGAGCGCCGACGCAAGGAAGAGGAAGAGAAAGCGCAACAGGAAGAGGAGGAACGCCGCAAGAACAGTATGTGGAGCAAGATGGTCCGAGGCTTCAAGAACTTCGGCAAGAAGATGATGGAAGAGGACGAATAGCTCCGGAGAGTGTGAAGAATAAGAAGTAGTAAAGTATTAAACAGAGCATCATGGCAGACAATAATGTAATAGATATGGTAGACTTCGGCGAGCCGGAGAAAGAGAATAGTATTATAAAAGTTATCGGAGTTGGTGGCGGTGGAGGCAATGCCGTGAACCACATGTACCGTTCGGGCATCCACAATGTGTCTTTTGTTCTTTGCAACACCGACAATCAGGCTCTCCACGACTCACCCGTGCCTGTTCTTTTGCAGCTGGGCAAGGAAGGACTCGGTGCCGGGAACCGTCCTGCCAAAGCCCGCGAGGCAGCCGAAGAGAGCCTCAGCGACATTCAGAATATGCTCAACGACGGCACCAAGATGGCATTCATCACTGCCGGAATGGGCGGCGGTACGGGTACGGGAGCGGCACCGGTAATCGCCCGTGTGTCTAAGGAATTAGGCATTCTGACCGTCGGAATCGTTACCATTCCGTTCCGCTTCGAGGGCGACCGCAAGATAGATCAGGCACTGGACGGTGTCGAGGAGATGGCAAAACACGTTGACGCGCTGCTCGTTATCAACAACGAACGCCTGCGCGAGATATACTCCGACCTCAACCTGCTCGACGCTTTCGGCAAGGCCGACGACACTCTGAGCGTGGCAGCTAAGAGCATTGCCGAGATAATCACCGTGCACGGACTCATCAACCTCGACTTCAACGATGTGAAGACCGTACTCAAAGACGGTGGCGTGGCCATCATGAGCACAGGCTACGGTGAGGGCGAGGGCCGAGTGAAAAAGGCTATCGACGACGCGCTCAACTCTCCGTTGCTCAACGACAAGGACATTTACAACTCTAAGAAAATTCTCCTTTGGATTTGCTTCTCAAACGAGAAGGGCGGCAAGGAGACCCTCACGATGGAGGAGATGAACGATGTGAACGACTTCATGGGGCGCTTTGGCAGCGAGTTCGAGCTGAAATGGGGCGTCGCTGTCGACCCTGAGCTTGATTCAAGAGTGAAAGTAACCATCCTTGCTACCGGTTTCGGCATCGAGGACGTGGACGGAATGAACAACCACATAAAGAAACACACCGAGGAGGAGGTGCGGCGCATAGCCGAAGAAGAGGAGCGCGCAGCCGAGCGTCTGGACCGCCGCAACCGCTATTACGGCAAGGATTCTACGAACACGGCATACAAACGCCGCCCGCATATCTTCCGCTTCCGCCCCGAGGATCTCGACAACGAGGACATCATCATCGCTGTGGAAGACACACCGACATATAAACGCACGAAGCAGATGCTGCGAGAAATACAGGGTACAGGCAACGAGGACAACGAGGACGATGCTCCGAAGGACACCGTTCAAGGCGTCATCTCGTTCACATAAGCGTGAGCCTCTACCTCACACCGGGTCCCTTCTATGTGATAGAAGGGGTTATTTCACGCACCAACAATATGGCGGATAGTTGCAATAAACATTATAAACATAAAACAACAGTACTATGGATTTGTTTGAGAAAGTTAGCGAGGACATAAAAACGGCTATGAAAGCGCGCGACAAGGTGCGCCTGGAAACGCTGCGAAACATCAAGAAAGTGTTCTTAGAGGCAAAGACCGCACCGGGAGCCAACGACACATTGACCGATGACGCGGCTCTGAAAATCATTCAGAAACTCGCAAAGCAGGGCAAGGAAACTGCCAAGACATACATCGACAACGGCCGTCAGGACCTTGCCGACGATGAACTCGCACAGGTAGCAGTGCTCGAGGAGTATCTGCCCAAGCCTCTCACAGAAGCTGAAATAGAGGCGGCAGTGAAGGAAATCATCGCTCAGGTGGGTGCAACAAGCATGAAGGAGATGGGCAAGGTGATGGGTATAGCATCGAAGCAGATGGCCGGCAAGGCCGAGGGTGGCGTTATCTCCGGCATCGTGCGCAGACTGCTGGCATAATGACACCTTATTATATATAGGGCATAAAGAGTCGTGTCCGTACCCTGTGTTTTTGATGACACAGAGTACGGACACTTGACATCAACTCTTGGGGGGGATCTTATGGGGTTGCACTAACAATAGGACTTTGGGGGATGTGTGTTGCTGATATTATATAGTATTTAATTCTTATAAGAAATATGTCATTTTCTCTTTATCATATAGTATATCTCATTCTTTCAGCTGTAGTAATAGCAGATACTATCAGACTATTTATATTACGGTATAGGGAATGCGGTAATGATGGTATGGAAAAGAATAAGGTCAGGAAAAAACTGGTATTTAATTTTTTTATAATAATTGTTATAGACTTTACAATCTTGAGCATTATCATAATGTCCTGGTAGATGGCATAAAACAAAGATGCAAATGGGCCATATCGTATACGATATGACACCGCTTTCCCGAAGAATTGCAAGAAACTTATAAAGTCCATAATTTTGCGGGCAATATGAATAAAAGATTTTTTTATTTACGTTACTCACGTTTGCCCGCGTTAATCCCTATTATATTAATCGTTACATAAAGAGAAAATTATAATTATGAATTTCATAAGAAGTATATATACAAGTCTTTTCTACAAAGTGATTATTTCGTGTAGCTTTGTATTGGGGCTGACTTTACTTATCAGACTTGTTCCGTCATTATCTTTTGATGGAACAGATTATAAAAAAGATATATTCAATGGTGTAACATTGCTATTGATAAGTTTTCTGTATGCTATTGACATTTTCGTGGTAAATAAGAAATATAGAAATAATATTATCATGTATGCTGTGTTGTTACTACAAATAATTCTTGCTATTGGATATAGCAAATATGCCTGCTAAGCAATAAAATTATGTGCGAGTGGCATAAAACAAAGACTGAGCATAGCTTTAACTTGCCGTAGTGGCAGGCAAAAGCTATGCTCAGTCTTTTTATTACTATTTTACCTGTAGCCTCAACCCTACCCTTATGCCCACAGACAAGGGATGGTCGCCGTAATAATTGTCTATCGATGAGCCGTCATTGAAATAGTAGCTGAGCGACGGTTCGGCATAGAGCGACAGATTGCGCACAAACGAATACTGTATGCCGGCGGCTCCATTCAAGGAAAACTGCCAGGGCTTGTCGGTGCTTTGCCTGTATGTGGCCGTCTCCGCAGACGTTCCCTCGGTCATCGTCTCTGTATCAATCTTACCCGTTATGCACTTCGCCACAGCTCCGCCGGCCGATGCATAAACACTGAAACCGTTGCGCTGCCACAGCGTGTAGGCCACGTTCAGCGGCACACCGATGTAACCGAGGCGTTGCACCGAACTGATATAGAAATTCTCATCGCCCGACTTGAACGTTGAACGCAAGTGGGTATAGGTCAGTCCGCTCTCTAAAGCCATACGGCTGCTTATCGGATAGCGCACCATAAAGCCTAATTGCACGGGTATGTCATGATGGATGTCCTCGTTTGCGAGCAGACTGCCATACACTGCGTTATAGTTTTTTAATGTGTTCGACACTCCACCGCCGGCGAAATCATTGCCCGAAGAAACTATGTCCGACAGTATAGCGACAGACGACTGGCGGATACTACCCGATGAACTGCCGTTGTATGCCATCAGTCCGTTAGATACCGATGCACTAATCTCAATGCCCCGGCCTCGCCCTTTAGAGCGTTCGGCCATCATCCGGTTGTAGTCTGCTTCGTACGGATTGTTCTGTTTCTTGCGCTCCGGGGCTGTTTTCTTTGTTTGTTTCGCAGTGTCCGGCGCGGGCTGAGCCACACTTGTCATTTCCGATGCGGCACTTGCGCTTTCCGCCTCCTTTACTTTTGCGGGCGAGACAGCCTCATCTCCTACCGGTTCCTTCACCCCGACATTATCCGAAAGAACCGCCACACCAACCTCTTTTCCTACATTATTATATATATAGGGGTGCATTTCGCCACGCCATGCTGCCGTTTTCGCAGTCTCTCCGGCCTTAGCCAAAACCGCCGTCTGCACTTCTTGCGGCGCAGCACCCACACCATCGGCCGTTTTTTTCACGAAAGCGACCTCACCGGCTTTATCATCTTCGAGCACCCCGAAGCCGATAACCGCCACCAACAGCACAGCAGCAACGGCCGCAGCGGCACGAATCCACATCGCCACGCCCACAGCCTTGCGTTGCTCTGCGGGCTTGCCAACCACCTGTGCAGCCGGTACCTTATCCCCGAGACGACTGTTTATGCTTTCCCACAACCCATCAGGAGCCTCCATCTCGTGGTTCTCCAGCCGTTTGCCTATATCTTTTATCCAGTCCTCTTTCATCTTCTTTTGCTTAAATAATCCTTAATCTTGCGCGCCAAAAGATTCTTCGCGTGGAAGTATTGCGATGCCGACGAGCTTTCGCGTATGCCCAATATTTCGGCTATTTCCTTATGGCTTTTGTCCTCAAAAACAAACAGGTTCAGCACGGTGCGATAGCCGTCGGGCAACGTGCGTATCAGCGCGTGCAGTTCGTTGTCGCTCAGCAGTCCCGTGTCGGGCGGTGTCTCCTCTCCTATATCCATTTCCGTAGCGTTGTCATCGGTCGTCAGCAACCGTTTGTTGTTGCGCAGGAACGTCAGCGCGCGGCTTACGACTATCTTCGTCATCCACGCCTTCAACGAGCCTTCCCCGCGGTAACTGAACCGTTCCATCGAGGAAAATATCCTCACGAAGCTCTCTTGCAGCACATCTTTCACGTCCTCTTCGTTGGCCACATAGCGATAGCAAACCGAAGACAGATGCCCTACATATCGCCTGTAAAGAATCTCTGTCGCCGATTGTTTCCGCTGTTTCACCGCCTCTGTCAGTTCCGCTTCGGTCATGCCGTCATCTGCTATCATCCTGTCTGTCAGTCTTTGAACGTTCAACTGGTTCTGATTATTAAACGCACTAAGTTATAAAAACTTTGCATGAAAGCGCACATTGTTTACGTTTTTTAAGTTATTCTGCCTCAAAAATATATAACGGAGCAAAGACGTTTCACTGATTTCCGGTTCTCAGACGGGGAAGAAACTTTACCTATTTTGTAAATATTTTTAACCAAAATCGCCTCTTTCAAAAGTCGACAGTTGGGTGCTAACGAGTGTTAAATATAGGTCCCGTTACTCATTTTTGATGATTTTTGTGTTGCAAAAATCCCAATTCAAAACTCAAAATTCGTAACTCAAAACTGCAAAAGTGCCTCCGTTGGAAAAAAATCGGGCCGTTTTTTGTCAAAATTTGCCGCCTTGGAAAACGCTGAAAAACGCCGTTTTTGTCCGATTTAACGTTTGTTAGCCTTCAAAAGTGGCACTTTTAGAGTGCGTTTCAGGCCGTTTTGCATTGCAACGGGATAGGTTTTGAAGCCCAAAAGTGCCTCCGTTGGCGTCTAACGGAGCCTCCGTTGCAATTTAACCGGGCTTTTTTGAGCTTCAAAAACGGCTGTTTTTGCGACAAAACGGGATAAACGTTTGATTATCAAGACTTTAGCCTAAAATAGCCTAAAAAGCCGTATTTTCGTGTTTTTGAGAGCAGGAGAAGTTTTGTTTGAAAATACGCGAGTTTTCAACGCTAATTTGTAAAGATTTTTGACAGTAGAATTGAGAGATAAAAAACGTTGCCGTCTCTCTTGCTTAATTCTCTTGTTTAATATAAATTTATATCAATTTCTTTATGTCATCAATCGCATTTCTCACGCTTTTTATCTATATTTGCAAAAGTAAAGTGAAAACAAAATATATAGGACATGAATGACAGTATCAGCAAAGAAGAGATAATTGACGACTTGAGGGAGGGATTACGCGAAGTGAAACTTGTCAGTCAAGGTAAGGTTAACTTGCAAACATGGGAGGAATTCAAGCATGAACTACATTGTTAAACTTACCACAAGATTCAAGAAGACATATATATTGTAACCCTCACGACTTTCGACAAGACAAACAATAAAGGCTTACACAATATTATAACCCGACACTATGATTGACCAGATTATTGAATACAACAAGGAGTTTGTAGCAGAGAAAGGCTACGAGAAGTATATCACCGACAAATATCCGGACAAGAAGTTAGCTGTGCTGAGTTGCATGGACACGCGACTGACGGAGCTGCTTCCGGCGGCTCTTGGCCTGAAAAACGGCGACGCGAAGATAATAAAGAATGCCGGCGGACTGGTTATCTCGGCGTTCGACTCGGCTATGCGCAGCCTCATCGTGGCCGTCTACGAGCTGGGTGTGGAGGAAATCATGGTGGTAGCCCACTCTCATTGCGGCGCTTGCCACATGAGTTACAGTCATTTTCACGAACAGATGATAGCGCGTGGCATCACGGACAAGACTCTCGACACCATCCGCAAGTGCGGCATTGACCTCAATACATGGTTGGAGGGCTTCAAAGACACACCCGAATCGGTGCGCAAAACCGTGGAGACGATAAAGACGCATCCCCTCATTCCGTGCGGCATCACCGTCCGTGGCTTCATCATCGACTCAGAAACGGGATGCCTTGAGGAGATTGAGTGCCAATCATAAGAATAAGCATAGGAGAGGTATGCCTCTGCATACCATAAAACTACAAGGCGGCAGCACACGCACGCCTTATGTCTGAGAGTCTGTCTATTAGATTTCTCTTACGCCGTGAAAGCATCATGTTATAACGGGTCTGCATATTTATAAGTATCTCAGGATTGATGCCGAGAGCCGCCTCAACCATCAATGCAAAGTCGGTAGTAACAGGACGCCTGCCGTTCAGTATATCATTAAGCTGTGAGTAGGGAACCTTAAGGATTTCCGAGAATTTCTTTTGGGTTATTCCGCGGCTCTCCAATTCCTCCTTCAGTACATCTCCGGGATGTGTCGGTAGTCTTTTTATTGCCTCCATATCGCTCCTTTTATTTATAATGATTGGTTATATCCGTTATTCTACAAATGGTAAGAACCTTATCTTTGTCATTCTCTTCCAGCTTAAAAAGAAGACGATAATGATAATCTATCCTTATAGAATAATATCCATTATCCAATGCCTCGAAATTAAGAGAATTGAAAACGAACAAATCCTCTTTACATATAACAGCCGTTAACGTATCTATTCGTTTCTGATATTTTGCTATTACCGACTGCGAGAACCTGTATTTCTTGTTTCTGCATTTACCGTTTAGATAAAGCTCCTCAAGATATTCTTTCTCATATTCTATAATCATTGATATTGTTTCTTGTTGACAACACTCTCATATATTCAAGAATGCCATTGCAAAAATAAATAAAATATCCATAGACAGCAAATTAAAGGCGAACTATTATTCATCTTTCTTAATAAAAAACGATAGTCCGACAAAGACTATATTGCTTTGTAACTGATTAGGAACATACACACGCACACATTATATATATAAGCAAAAAACAAAGGGAACGGATATGCGTAGAGAATGCATATCCGTCCCTTTTCTTATTGCTATGAGACTAAATTATACTATTTATTGTCGCAAATCAGGTTCTCACCGGTCATGTCAGACGGCTGCTCCAACCCCATGATGTGGAGGATAGACGGAGCGACGTCGGCAAGACGGCCGTCCTTGACAGTCGCGCTGTTGTTGTCGGTGACGTAGATGAACGGAACCGGGTTCAGCGAATGGGCTGTATTAGGCGTTCCGTCAGCGTTGATTGCGTTGTCGGCGTTACCGTGGTCGGCGATGATGATAGCCTCGTAGTCGTTGGCCTTGGCAGCCTCGATAACCTCACGCACGCAGTTGTCCACTGCATGGACCGCCTTAGCGATGGCGTTGTAGATACCTGTATGGCCCACCATATCTCCGTTTGCAAAGTTCACAACGATGAAATCATACTCCTGCGTGTTGATTGCGCCAACCAACTTATCCTTCACCTCGTATGCGCTCATCTCCGGTTTGAGGTCGTATGTAGCCACCTTCGGCGACGGAACGAGTATGCGGTCTTCGTTCTCATACGGCATCTCGCGACCGCCGTTGAAGAAGAATGTAACGTGAGCGTACTTCTCTGTCTCGGCTGTATGGAGCTGTTTCTTGCCCTGTTTGCTCAGGAACTCACCAAGAGTGTTCTCTACATTCTCTTTCGGGAAGAGGATATTCACGCCCTGGAACGATGCGTCATAAGGAGTCATGCAATAGTATTGCAATCCCGGTATGGTCTTCATGCCCTCTTCCGGCATATCCTGCTGTGTGAGAACCTGTGTGAGTTCCTTCGCGCGGTCGTTGCGGAAGTTGATGAAGATAACCACATCGCCCTCGCCGACAGTACCGTCTATGGCTGCGTTTGTTATCGGTTTGATGAACTCGTCGGTCACGCCCTCGGCATAGCTCTCCTCCATTGCCTTCACCATATCTGTGGCCTGCTTACCCTTTGCATCCACAATGAGGTCGTAAGCCTCCTTCACACGGTTCCAACGCTTGTCGCGGTCCATTGCATAGAAGCGTCCGACGATGCTCGCAATGTGCGCATCGTTCTTCTCACATACGTCTGTCAGCTCCTTGATGAAGCCCACACCGCTCTTCGGGTCGGTGTCGCGACCGTCCATGAAGCAATGTACGAAAGTGTTCTTCAAACCATATTCCTTTGAAATCTCAATGAGTTTGAAGAGATGATCGAGCGAAGAGTGAACGCCGCCGTTACTTGTCAATCCCATGAGATGCAGCTTCTTGCCGTTCTCCTTAGCGTAAGTGTATGCAGCCACAACCTGCGGATTCTGCATGATAGAGCCGTCCTTGCAGGCGCGGTTAATCTTCACGAGATCCTGATATACGATGCGTCCGGCTCCGATATTGAGGTGTCCTACCTCCGAGTTGCCCATCTGTCCATCGGGAAGACCAACGTCCTCGCCGCTTGCCTGAAGCTGAGAGTGAGCCGAAACAGCCGTGAGATAATCCAAATAAGGTGTCGGCGTGTTGTAGATAACATCACCGTTGCCATGCTTTCCGATTCCCCATCCGTCGAGAATCATCAATAATGCTTTCTTTGCCATAACTATATAAAACTTTAAATACCTGTTCTTTCTTCCCGATTATTTATTCAATTTCCACGTCACGCCGTCCTTAGTGTCCTTCACTTCAAAACCGGCATCGGCCAAAGCATCGCGAATCTGGTCGCTTGTAGCCCAGTCCTTAGCGGCCTTTGCCTTTGCGCGTAGGTCGAGAACCATGTTCACCACCTTGCCGTAAGCCTCCTCGCGGGCATCGTTGTTGGCTCCCTTATCGTTGCGCAATCCGAGTATTTCGAATGCGAAAAGAGCCATAACATCGGCCAGTTCCTTCTTGTCAGCCTCGGAAATCGAAGCCTTATGGTCGAGCACCTTATTGATAACGGCGCACGCTTCGAACAGATTGCTAATCACTTGTGGCGTAGCAAGGTCGTCGTTCATGGCGTCGTAGCATTTCTGGCGCAATCCGCCGACAATCTTCTTTGTATCCGCATCCGACTCTGCCGCCACCGGCATACGGTCGATATCGGCTATTGCCGTCATCAGTTTCTCCAGTCCTTTCTCGCTCGCTTTCAACGCTTCGTTCGAGAAATCCACCGTTCCGCGATAGTGTGCGCTAAGGATGAAGAAGCGGATTGTCATCGGAGAGTAAGCCTGCTCGAGGCTGTCGTGGTTGCCGGTGAAGAACTGTTCGAGCGTGATGAAATTGCCGAGGCTCTTTCCCATCTTCTGTCCGTTGATGGTAATCATGTTGTTGTGCATCCAATACTTCACCATGTCGCTGCCCTGCGAAGCCGTAGCCTGAGCAATCTCGCACTCATGATGCGGGAATACGAGATCCATCCCGCCGCCGTGAATGTCGAAATGGTTGCCCAGATACTTGCGTCCCATCGCCGTGCACTCACAGTGCCAGCCCGGGAAGCCGACGCTCCACGGACTCTTCCAGCGCATGATGTGCTCGGGCTGAGCTTTCTTCCAGAGCGCGAAATCGGCCTGATTGTGCTTCTCTCCCACTCCGTCGAGCGCGCGGCTCTCGTTCACCACGTTCTCGAGATTGCGTCCCGAGAGCTTTCCGTAATGATATTTCTTGTTGTAAGCCTCTATGTCAAAGTATATGGAGCCGTTGCTTTCGTAGGCAAAACCGTTGTTGATGATTTCCTCAACCAGCTCTATCTGCTCCATGATATGTCCCGTGGCGTGCGGCTCTATGCTTGGCGGCAGTACGTTGAGAGCCTCCATCGCCGAGTGATAACGGTTGGTATAATACTGCGCTATCTCCATCGGCTCAAGCTGTTCGAGCCTTGCTTTCTTCGCAATCTTGTCCTCGCCCTCGTCTGCATCGTGTTCCAAGTGGCCCACATCGGTGATATTCCGCACGTAGCGCACCTTGTATCCGAGGTGCTTCAGGTAACGGAAAAGGATGTCGAAGGTTATCGCCGGACGCGCATGGCCGAGATGCGGGTCGCCATAGACGGTCGGTCCGCACACATACATTCCCACGTTTGGTGCGTGAAGCGGCTCAAAGCGTTCTTTCTGACGCGTCAGCGTATTATAAACAAGCAGTGTCTGTTCCATATCTTTTTACTCTGTTAATCGGTGCAAAGTTACGAGAAATCAAGCAGACAGCAAAATAAAACAGGTGTTTATATACCTATTTTAACGTGAGGTTGACAAATTGTCGTTATAATATATCCACAAATTTGCGGATATTTGAAAAAGAAAATGTATCTTTGCCGCAAACTTCCGGCTTTATATGTAGGAGAATGATAGTAACATTTGACAAGGAATATCTGAAAGTGCTTTACGAACAAGGGAAGGATGACAAGAAACATCGTTTCCAACCGAGTATCATACGCCGCTACAAACGGTGCATAGATTATCTAAGACACATCAAAAAGACTGAAGAGCTATTTCTTATGCCATCTTTACACTACGAGACTCTTACCGGCAGCAAGGCTGGAATATTTTCAATAAGGGTGAACGACCAATACCGAATAGAGTTCTCAATAACAACAAGAGAAGAACCAGTAATTACGATTTGTAATATCTTAGAATTGTCTAACCATTATAAAAAATAGACATCGCCATGATAGAGATACAGGATATAAAGCCAGACATGATTGCAAACAATCTGGAACCGTTCGAGCCGACACATCCGGGCGAATTGCTAAAAGACGAAATTGAATACCGCAACATATCGCAACGGCAGCTTGCCACAAGCATGGGAGTTTCGTACACGGTGCTTAATGACATTGTGAACGGCAAACGCTCGGTTAACACAAAGTTCGCCCTGCTGTGTGAAGCGGCTTTGGGCGTACCTGCCCACATTCTGATTGGGCTTCAAGCCGATTATGATATGCAGGCGACAAAACGTGACAAATCATTCCTCAAGAAACTGGAGGGGATAAAGAGGATTGCCGCCGTGTTCTAAGCAGAGATTGCCGACCGCTTGATTACATCATGCCGGTTTTCGCAAACTGGTAAAAATAAGAATCAATTCAAATCACACAGATTGCAAAAATACCTGAAGATTATAAACAAAAAGCAATAATTTTATGGCTTACACACGTATTACGGCTGCCGAGGCGGCTGCAATGATAAAGGATGGAGACGTTTTGGCTCTCTCAGGATTTACCCCGAACGGTAACCCGAAGGCTATTTTCCGCGAGCTTACCAAGCGCGCCGTCATCGACCACGAGGCCGGACGGCCATTCCAAATCAGTGTTCTCACGGGCGCATCGTCATGCCAGAGCGTAGAGGGCGATCTCGCAAAGGTTCGCGCTTTGAAGTTCCGAGCACCGTTTTCCACGAACAAAGACTTCCGCACTCATACCAACTTAGAGGAAATAGAGTATGAGGATATGCACTTAGGACACATGGCCGAGCGTCTGCGCCGTGGCTTTTACGGCGAGGTTGACTGGGCCGTGATTGAGGTATCGGGCATGGAAGAGGGCGAGACGGAGTGCAAGGCGTTCCTCACTTCGGCCGGAGGCATTGTCTCGACAATAGCGCGTCTGGCCAAAAGAATCATCATAGAGCACAACCAATTCCACAATCCTAACTCGCGTTTCCTGCACGACACATGGGAGCCGCACGAGTGTTGGGAGGGCCGCGAGGTCATGGACATCCACTCGCCTTACGACCGTTTGGGCAAGGACTACGTGAGCATCGACCCTAAAAAGATTGTGGGCATCATAGAAAGCAACATCCCCGAGGAGGCGAGAGCGTTCAAGGAGCCTGACGAGAACACCATGCAGATTGGTCTGAACGTGGCTGACTTGTTGGCAAACGACATGAAGTGCGGACGCATACCGAAGTCGTTCCTGCCGATACAGAGCGGTGTGGGAGCGACAGGCAACGCCGTGCTGAAAGCTCTCGGCACGAGTCCGCTCATCCCGCGGTTCAACGTTTACAGTGAGGTGGTGCAGGATGCGGCGGTCGACTATATGCTTGAGGGAAGGATTATCGACGCGTCGGCCACGGCAATGACCGTAACCAACGAGTGTCTGCACCGCGTTTATGACAATATGGATTACTTCTCCAAGCACCTGACAATACGTCAGAGCGAGATTGCCAACTCACCGGAGGTGATTCGCCGACTGGGTGTCATCGCGCTGAACACGGCTCTTGAGTGCGACATATACGGCAATGAGAACTCCAGCCACATTTGCGGAAGTAATCTTATGAACGGTATCGGAGGCTCGTGCGACTACGAGCGCAACGGCTACTTGTCTATATTCACAACTCCATCTGTGGCTAAGGGCGGCACCATCAGCGCCATCGTGCCGATGTGCTGTCATGTGGACTCGACCGAACATGACGTGGATGTAATCGTAACCGAACAGGGAGTGGCCGACCTCCGAGGCAAGGGTCCGCTCCATCGCGCCCACGAAATCATCGAAAACTGCGCCCATCCGGACTACCGTCCGCTGCTGCGCGACTATCTGAAGATTGCTCCGCGCGGTCATGAGCCACAACATATGCGCGCCGCGCTGGCCTTCCACGACACGTTCCTGCGCAAGGGTGATATGCGGTTGACCGACTTCGGTGAATACATTAAATAGTATTAAGAATTTGGAGTTACGGATTATGAGTTGCCGGACAATGCCGGTCACGACCCAACAACGCGTAACTCCAATAATAAGAATCATTGTTTATATATAACAACAGGATATGTACAATAACAAAAAAAATCCCTCATTCCATTTCATAAAGGGACTGAGGGTGAGTGTTTTCATTGCTGCCGCGGCGTTTTTATTTGCCGGATGTGGCACACAGAAGGTCGCTGGAAATAAGGATGCTGCACCGACGGAGCAGAATGCTGCTCAACCGACAACATACCACGTTGATGCCAACCCGGAAGTGATAAGCATTGCAGAGGCTGTCGAGCTGTTCAACAGCCACGATATGGCTGCGGCCATTGCCAAGAAATACGGCTACAAGAGCGTAAGCAACTACGACATCTATCGCCTTGACAGCTATGAGACGGTGCTATACAAGAACTGCCGTCTGCCTAAAAAGGTCAACGCGACATCATACGAGGACACTCCGCTGCCACAGGCAAAGGGTGTTTCATCTTACGTCACCGTCGCACGGAACATCCAGATTGCCGTATTCAACGCCAAAGCATACCAGAATCTCATCGAGCAAATCAAGGGATTGGGCTTCTCTTTGGCCGAAGAGGGATATGAAAACCGCTACACCAACGGCACAATAGACATCTATACCTACGAGCCGAAGAAGCTCTTCCGCATAGAAAAGACGCTGTAATAAGAAAAGATATTAAATAAGGAGAGGAGAGAAACATTTCGCTGTTTGTTTCTCTCCTCTATCCGTTATTAAAAACATTCCGATATTTTTACTTCCGACATTTCTGCGTCGGGAAATCACAAAATATATAAAATACCCAACTATACTTAATTTTATTAGATTTACCAATCTATATTAACTCCATTATAAATACATCTATTTGAGAATTTCATACTATCAGTAAAACTCTCAATTCGTGTAACAATAATATCCTCTATTGTCATATTCTCTAAATTATTTTTATTAATGATATAATACTTCTTTTGATTGGTTATTCTGTTACCAGTCTTTGCAATTATCCAGTTATCATCGGATTTAGCATCAATTACATATTCTCTTAAATTTCCCGCACTGTCATATTCGTTCCCATATGTGGGTATTAGGAGTTCCCCACCATAACATACATTCCCTTCAACATTTGTTCCTCTTACTATTATTCTTCCATCTCCATCCCAATCTAACATATAAATATTATTGCCAAGAGCATATGACCCATAAGATTCTGGCCATAACCAAGTTGCAGCATACATAAAAGTTACAAAGCAAATCGTTATTGCTAATATTCCTGCTAAAATGAATAAAAACAATTTGCCTACATAAAAAAAGAACTTATCAAATGTATTAGGCATATTCATCTTCTCAAAAGACCTACTCCATAATAATACGTCTTGCGAACTCCCACGCCACTATTCCGGCCGTAACAGACACGTTGAGCGAGTGCTTCGTACCGAACTGTGGGATTTCAAGACAACCGTCGGAAGCATCAACGACGCCCTGATGAACGCCTTTTACCTCATTTCCGAAGACAACGGCATAGCGGCGAGGTTCTAATTGCAGGTCTTGAAGTTTCGTAGAGCCTTCCACCTGCTCAATGGAATAGACGAAAACACCGTCATCATGCAATGCCTTAACAGCCTCATCGGCCGTGGCAAAGTATTTCCAATCCACCGAGTCTTCGCCTCCGAGGGCTGTCTTATGTATCTCAGCATTCGGCGGTGTGGCTGTGATACCGCACAGATAGACCGCCTCGACACGGAAAGCATCGCACGAACGAAACACACTACCGACATTATACAGCGAGCGTACATCATCGAGCACTACTATCAGCGGCAGTTTCTCGGCTTCCTTGAACTCCTCAATGGAGAGGCGTTGCATCTCTATTGTCCTTAGCTTACGCATTTTTGAATTACGAATTTGGAGTTTTGAATTATGAATTATCGGCTAAAGCCGATTGAGAATTATAAGTTTGGAATTATTAATTTGGAATTACGAGTTACAAATTATGAGTTTGGAGTTATGAATTTGGAATTATTAATTCCTAATCGCGCAGCGACAATTCGTAATTCAAAACTCGTAATTCAAAATTCAACAACTCAACATTCCAAACTCTTAAACGCCAGCGCGTACATTCTTATCTGCTTTATCATAGCCAACAAACCGTTGGAGCGGGTCGGCGAAAGATGGTCTTTTAGTCCGATTTCATCGATGAAATAAAGGTCGGAATCAAGAATTTCCTGCGGAGTATGTCCGCTGAGGACACGCAAAAGAAGTGCTATTATACCCTTCACTATCAGCGCGTCGCTATCTGCCGTAAGTTCCAGCTTGCCGTCCACGTAGTCGCACTGCACCCACACACGGCTCTGACAACCGTCTATGAGATTCTGCTCCGTCTTGTATTTATCATCAAGCACCTCAAGCTCATTGCCCAAGTCGATGAGCATCTGATACTTATCCATCCAATCGGTAAGCTCCGAGAACTCTTCAATTACCTCGTCCTGTAATTCGTTTATCGTCATTGTATCAGTCTTTTATTATTATAAAAAAATCAGTATAAATAAGGGATTTTTATTTCTCCTTCTCCCTTTATCACTATTTTCCTAATTCCTTACTCCCTTCCTCCTTACTCCTCACAATCTTAAACAGCTTGTCGCTCGGGCGTACTTTCTCCGGCACGGCAATGCTCACGCGCGTTCCTTTGCGCGCAATCGCCACAGCACCATCGTCTCCATGCACTTCATCGGGTGTTACATACATCACGCCTGTGGTCGGACCGGTTATCAAGAGCTTGTCGCCCGGCTCAAATTCGGCAGCCTCAACGGCAAACTCCGCCACGCCGAGCTTTGAGAAATACTTCACGCCCTTGCCCACGTAGACCTTCTTCTCTGTAGCCGCAGAACCGTAGTTCTTGTTCCATTCGCCCAGTGTCTGCCCCTGATAATATCCGTCCCAAAAGCCGCGATTGAAGACTGTAGCAAGCCGTTCGTCCCAAATATCTTTCTTCTCCTCGGTGAAAGTGCCGTCCATTACGGCGGCGATGGCTTCCTTATAGCATGACACTACGGTGTGGACATATTCCGGACCGCGCGCCCTACCCTCTATTTTGAATACCCGAACACCTGCATTCATCATTTTATCGATGAATCGGACGGTTTTCAAGTCCTTCGGACTCATTATATATTTGTTGTCAATCTCAAGCTGATTGTCCGTTTCGTTATCCGTCACCGTGTACGAACGGCGGCATATCTGCACACACTCGCCACGGTTGGCCGAGCGGTTCGCGTTGTGCAGACTCATATAGCACTTACCCGAAACGGCCATGCACAGCGCACCGTGACAGAACATCTCGATGCGCACGAGTTCACCTTTCGGTCCGCGTATGTCCTGCTCCACAATCTGACGGTATATCTCTGCCACCTGCTCCATATTCAGCTCGCGCGCCAAGACCACCACATCGGCAAACTGGGCATAGAACTTCAGAGCCTCCACATTGCTGATATTAAGCTGCGTAGACAGGTGCACCTCCATCCCAACGCTGTGGCAATACGTCATCACCGCCACGTCACTGGCTATCACCGCGCTTATTCCCGACTCCCGTGCCGCGTCTATAATACCGTGCATGGTCTCTATGTCACCGTCATATATTATGGTATTCACCGTCAGATAGGTCTTTATGCCATGCTCCGAGCAGGTCGCGGCAATGTCGCGCAGGTCGTCTATGGTGAAATGATTGGCCGAGTGCGACCGCATATTGAGCTGTCCGATACCGAAATAAACGGAGTCCGCGCCCGCCTGTATGGCTGCGGCAAGCGACTCACGGCTACCAACGGGTGCCATGATTTCAAAGTCCGAAAGTTTACATTCTGTATTCATGCCTGCAAAATTACATAAAAAATCCGTGTCTTCTATGTAATTTCACGATGAAGTTTGATTTTTCTTTAATGTATGATTACCTCTCGGGAAAACATCGTATCTTTGTATTTGAATAGTCATATACATTAACACCCATCCTATGCAGATACTCCTCGCTAATGCGAAAATAATGTACGACAGGGCAGATAAAGCCGCTTTATCCACTCCGCTCTTCCAATCTACAGCCAACGAATTGGCTACCGAGATGGCAACGATGGATATTGACAAGCTCGCCCGCCAGTTGGATTGCAGCAGAAAGTTGGCAGCCGAGAATTGGAAACGCTACCAGAACTTTCATTGTGCAAGCACTATGCCCGCTATCCTTGCCTACAATGGCCAAGCCTACAAGCATCTGAAGGCAAACACACTGTCGGATGATGCCTTGCTGTTCGGTCAGAAACATCTGTGGATTACCTGTTTCCTGTATGGATTGCTCAGGCCGATGGACGCGATAGTACCTTATCGTATGGAGCATTGCGTCAGTTTGCAGACAACGAACGACAAGCCCATTCACCAGTATTGGAAAGACAAACTGACGGATTTACTAATAGATAGCGTGAAGACTGACGATGGAATATTAGTACATTTGTCTACGGAGGAATACGAGCATCTTTTTGATTGGAAACGAGTGAAGGAGAGTGTCAAGGTTGTTCATCCATTGTTCTACGTCCGCCGGTCTGACGGAACACTCCGGATGCAGGCGGTATGGGCTAAGTCTTGTCGTGGAGCCATGACGAGATACATTCTTGAAAACAGGATTTCCTCACCCGAACAACTGAAATCTTTCGCATACGAGGGATTCAGATATTCTCCCAATCATGGCGAGGAGTTGTTCCCGCATTTTATCAGAAGTTACCAAAACTAAGACTGACCTCTGGCAGCGAACCTACTATCATTTCCAAAATGACAATGCAGCCGGATTAACATTAGAGAAGCATGAAACTCTCTGTATCCGGCTGTGATACGAAATAGGATATAAAGCTATAAAATACAAGATAGCATTATCAAGGTGTCACATCGGTATCCGCAAACCGCCAGATATAAATTCATCACTGGAGACGAAATGTTATCGGAACCACATATTTGCACCTCATAGCCACGCCATTACGCTTTCCGGGAATCCACTTCGGCATTAGACGCAATACGCGCAGGGCTTCCGCATCAAACTCAGGAGCCAAAGAACGCATGACCTCGAAGTTTGTACACGTGCCGTCTTTCTCTACGGTGAATCCGCAGATAACACGCCCTTGAACACATTCGCACCCTGTTCCCGGCCAGCGCAGGTTTCGGGCAATAAAAACCTTTAGAGAATCTTGTCCGCCGGGAAAGGACGGCATCTCTATTAAATAACAAATAATCTTATTATCCGTAGCTATTCTCTCACTACTGGAATCGCATCGCTGTACGATGACAGCATCACAATTCTCCGGCTTTGGATTATTTCCCTTCTGGGTTTGTGCGCAGCACGGCGACACAAGAATCAAAGTGAATAATAATAACATTTGTTTCATAGCTGCTATTGTTTTTGAAATTATTGATTTCCGCTGTCAACAATGAGCAAGCGCATCCGTCTCCCACCGGTCCAACACCTCGGCCAAAGGCCGGACGCGCTTTGCAGACATTGCATTGGTATTATGTCGGTGCAAAGATAGCAACTAAACGGTTATCACACAATAGGGATGCCGCACTTGACACAAAACAGCAAAAGGAAATTGTTGTTATTCAACCACTTAGGAGGCACTGGAATCTTGCTTTTGACACATGAATAAATTAAGATTGTGAGGCTATAAGGTTGTGTTGTTGCGTATTTGTGCAAGTGGCACTTGTACAAATACGCAACAGAGAAAAAACGATGCAAAACGAGTTGGTATCTCGTAATTTTTATTTATTTTTGTATTTATGAAAGAAAAGGGTCTACCTCCCATTATAACACCCACCACTTTCAGGAGAGGGATGTGCTATATGATATGTATTCTCCTGTGCGCGTCATGCGGACAGAAGAAGCCACTGGCTATGCTTCGGGCAGAGAAGATGGCCGGGATGTGCCTTGACAGTGCGGCTGCATACACGGAAAAGCAGGACGTAGAGCGGGCAATGAGATTTCTGAAATATGCGGAGGGGCTTATACCAGACATCGGCAACGACTCGCTGAAATTCAAAATATACCAAAACATAGCGCAAATAAACAGGGAAAAGGGTTCGCCCAACCTCGCTTTAAGCTACCTGAACAAGGCTCTGAAACACGCAAAAGTCTCAAAAAACGCCCATTTCATCGTGGATGCGTTATTAGAAAAGGCTCACGCATACGAGGAAATGAACCTCACAGACAGCGCGTGGGCCGCCGTAGAGCTGGCACAGGTGTATTATCCGCGCATCGACAGCAACAGGAAATCGGTAATAATGCGCCTCATTGCCGAGCATGAACTGGCGGAAAAACAGACAAATGCTGCCGAAACACACGCTTATAAGGCTGCGACGCTCGCACAAGACCCGTTGGAAACAGGCAACGCTCTCGGGCTGTTGTGCCGCATATACATCATGCAGGGACAGGAGGACAAGGCTAAGATGCTGCTTGGGATAATGCCTTCGAAGGGTGGCAGGATTCTGGAATATAACCGTCTGCTCATGGAATGTGGTATTCTTGAGCGGCAGGGCGATTATAAAGGTGCGCTGGAGACATATAAAGGGTTGAAGGAACTGGACGATTCTATGGGTTCTTCGGTAAACAGAACCGAGGTTGTAAGGATGCAGGCGCAATACGACCGGGGTGTAGCCGACCGCGAACACACACGTTTGTTGCTGCGGATTACGTGGGCAATGGCACTCGCCGTAATGGCCACTCTCGGCGGTTGGTGTTGGTATCGGCGCAGAATGAACCGTATATATACCACATACGAGACCCAAATCGATGACATTCGCACGGAAATGAAAATGTCGTTAGGGGCTAAAGACACCACCATCGAGGAGATGAAAAAACTCATTGACGGCAAGATTAAGGAGATAAGCATACTTCAAAAGAAGATGCAGAAAGCAGGAAAGACGTCAAAAACCGCCAATTTCATCGACACCATAAAGTTAGGAACGGATGTACTTTACACAATTTACACAAGGAGGAACATTAGTCAGTACGGCAGAAAGGAGCAGAAAGCGGTAACGGAGGTAATGCAGATGATAAACACCCAACTGTCGGCGATACTCTCTAACGAGGCTCTCGCGCTGACTCCAAAGGAGACTTTTTATCTTATAATGGAGTATTACGGCATCAGCGACACGCAGAAAGCCATCCCGTTCTGCTGTTCCGAGCAGGCAGTCAGGTCTACAAAGAGTCGCCTCAACAAGAAACTCGACATACCAACGGCTCTGCAAACAGACACTCCGCAGGTTTAAGGAGCGACCGGCAGGGCTACAGACTCAGGTATTCCTCCCTCATCTTGCGCGTGAATTTCTTCACCACCTCGTCCAACGAGTGGTCTATCAAATGACAGATGAGTGCATCGTCGGCATCACAATCGAATCTGATTTGATTCCAATACTTCTTATTGAAATGCCACGCCGGCTCCACAGCCTCATATTCCGCACGCAGTTCTTCGGCATACCCGGCATCGCATTTCACCACAATCATGTCGGGCTTATCAAGGCGCAGCACGGCAAACATCTTGCCCATGACCTTAAATACAAGCGTCTCCTCATCGAAAGGGAAGCTCTCCTCGCACCCTTTCTTCGTCAGGCAATATTCTCTCGCTGTTTCAATATTCATAATGCCGGTATTTGGTTTTTGTGCAAATATACAAATAAATAACGTAAGTTCAACGATATTTTGAGCAGTAATAATAACTCATCTTGCGTTCTTGATTTCGTTACCAAGACTTTACAAGATTATTACAACTGTCTTGTAATGAGATTACAAAGGCTCTGTAATCGGATTACAAAAGCTCTGTAACAGGATTACAAAGGTTCTGTAATCAAAGAAGTCAGATACGAGATGCTATGTTTTTCAGATATTCCTCCACATCATCCGAGTCCTTGCGCTGCCATATATCACCGAGAAAAGCAGCTCCGCCAAAGCCCCAAGCCCTCACCTGCGGCAAACTGTCGCATGAGATTCCGCCAAGAGCAACGACCTTATTGTCGATTATTCCACGCCCGGCCGCTTGTTTTAATGCTTCATCAGAAAAGGCGGATTCATAGCCTTCTTTGGAAATACTGTTGAAGACAGGGCTGAGGAAAACATAGTTGCATTGCGGTTTGTTTTCCATCACTTCATCCAGGCTGTGGCAGGAGCGTGATATGCTACCGCGGAAACCGGTCGGCGGCACAGGATTACGGCGGTTGAGGTGCACTCCATAGAGCGGAAATTCACTGGCAAGCTGAAAGTAATCGTGCGTTACGATGCGGTTGTGCCATTCGCCGGGAATATCATTCAGCAGCCGGCGGCAGTCTTCAACCGACGCATCTGGCTTGCGCAAATGCAGCAAGTCCATGCCGCAACGGAAAAGTAAGTCTATAAAAGTGGCCTCTCCCGGCACAAAATCGGGAGAGGTTATCACTATCCATTTCATATATCGTGTTACTTTTTGAGTTTCTCAATGATAAGGTCGGCAACCTTTTTGCCCGAAAGAAGCATACCGCCGAATATCGGTCCCATGCGTGGAGTGCCGGCCACAGCCGACGAAGCCATACCGCAGACATAAAGTCCGGGATATACCTCGCGTGTACCTTCCACCACCATGCGCTCACCTTCCACCACATCCAGCGAGCGTTCACCGATTACGCCTCCTGTGGCAGTAGCAAGTTCGATGCCGTTCTTGCTCGCAACGACCTTACACATCTCGCTGTCGTGGCCGGTTCCGTCTACCACACACTTGGCGATTATATTGAGAGGATCCACGTGCAGACCCTCGCGGAGCACCGGAGTCCAATTTACCACTACGCCGTTCACAACATTATTCTTGAAGATAACATCCTCCACCGAGTAGCAGTTGAAGATTGTCGCTCCGGCATGAACAGCATGGTAAAGCAGCGAAGAAGTGCTTTCCACAGAGTCGATAGTGTATAGTCCGTCCTCGAACGTGTTGTAGTTGATGTCGAAATCCTTCACGATGTGCATGGCTTCCTCTTGGATTACGATCTGATTGAACATCATGGCACCGCCCCACATTCCTCCGCCGGGCGACAACTTACGGTCGAACTGTGCCACGCGCAGACCGGCTTTTGCCAGATAATAAGCAGCCACGATGCCCGAAGGACCGCCGCCCACAATGGCAACGTCAAGATTAAGATTACGCTGAAGTTTGTCAAAATAGGTACTGATGATACCTTTAGATACTTGTGTCTCTATCATTTCTTATATATTTAATTGGTTTTATAACTTTATTTATTCTCCTCACAACTTTTTAGCGAGTGGCTGATTCGTGCAGCGCAGAAGTTAGGTCCGCACATTGTACAGTAGTTGGCATCCACGCGATTGCTGGTCTTGTAATATTCAAGTGCGCGCTCAGGATCGAGAGACAGGTTGAACTGGTCTTTCCAACGGAAGTCATAGCGTGCCTTGCTCAGTGCATTGTCGCGCACAGCCGCACCCGGATGTCCTTTAGCCAAATCTGCGGCATGAGCTGCAATCTTGTATGTTACCACTCCTGTACGGACATCCTCCTTCTCAGGCAGGGCGAGATGCTCCTTCGGCGTAACGTAGCAGAGCATTGCCGTGCCGTACCAGCCGATCATTGAAGCCCCGATTGCAGAGGTGATGTGGTCGTAAGCCGGTGCAATGTCTGTCACCAACGGCCCGAGAGTGTAGAAGGGGGCACCGTGGCACTTCTCTATCTGACGCTCCATATTTGCCTTTATTTTGTGCATCGGCACATGACCGGGACCTTCGATGAAGGCCTGTACGTTCTTTGCCCAGGCACGTTCCACCAGCTCGCCCATTGTGTCGAGTTCGGCAAACTGCGCGGCATCATTGGCATCGTGGATGCTTCCCGGACGGAGCCCGTCGCCAAGAGATATGGCAACATCATATTTTGCACAAATGTCGCAGATGTCGTCGAAATGCTCATACAGGAAACTCTCCTGCTGATGCACCTGACACCATTTAGAGATGATGCTTCCCCCACGGCTCACAATGCCTGTAAGACGACCGTCGGCAAGATGGATGTTCTTTAGGCGTATGCCGCAATGGATGGTGAAATAGTCCACTCCCTGCTCGCACTGCTCAATGAGGGTGTCGCGAAAAATCTCCCATGTGAGAGCCTCAGCCTTGCCGTTCACCTTTTCGAATGCCTGATACATAGGCACAGTGCCGACAGGTACGGGACAGTTGCGCAGAATCCACTCACGTGTCTCGTGAATATCGTTGCCTGTGGACAAGTCCATCAGTGTGTCGCCGCCCCACTTACAGCTCCATACAGCCTTTTCCACTTCTTCCTCCATGCCCGAGGTCGTGGCGGAATTGCCGATATTGGTGTTGATTTTTACAAGGAAGTTGGTACCTATAATCATTGGTTCGGCCTCCGGATGCTTCCTGTTGGCCGGAATGACCGCACGTCCTGATGCCACTTCCCGGCGCACGAACTCAGGAGTAATGTGGGTTTCCACGCCCAACTCCTCGCAGTTCATGTTCTCACGTATGGCCACATATTCCATTTCCTGCGTAATGATGCCTTTCTTGGCTAAGGACATCTGAGTCTCGCCCTCCTTGCGTCCGTCAATCCACGGCTGGCGTATGCAGGGCAATCCCTTTCGCAAATCAATCTCAATATTCGGGTCGCTGTAAGGCCCGCTGGTGTCGTAGATATACACTGGGCTGTTTGCCTTTTCTTTCCGCTCACCGTTCTCGATAGTAACTGTTGGGGTAAGAGTCACCCGCCGCATCCCCACACGGATGTCGGGATATATCTTACCGCCGAGGTAAACCTTCTCGGAAGAAGGGTAGTTGAATTTAATACTGTTTTTCATTCTCGCATATTTTTATGATTCGTTTCATCTCCTCTACCGGATTTTCCGCATTCAGCACGCTTCCGCTAAGGGCTATGCCGTCCACTCCTGTCTGCATAATGTCCTTTATGTCCCCGGCTTTTATCCCTCCGATAGCTACCATCGGAATATCTATTCCTGCGGATTTCATCCGAGACGTGATACTGCGATAGCCCTCCAAGCCCAATATCGGAGCGAGTCGCTTCTTCGTGGTCGTAAACCGAAACGGGCCACACCCGATATAGTCTGCACCATCCTGATAAATCCGCTCCACATCCTCAAAGGTATTGGCCGTACCACCGATGATTTTGTTTTCACCCAAAAGAATGCGCGCCTCGGCCACGGGCATATCGTTTTTGCCGAGATGCACGCCGTCAAGGTCTAACAATTTGGCTATCTCCACATTGTCGTCGATGACGAACTTCGCACCATAATCCCGACAAAGTTCCTTAACTTGTTTTGCCACGGGAATGATTTCTTCGGCGGCGCAGTCTTTCATTCGCAACTGTATCCAACGGCACCCTCCGGCAAGAGCCAGTCTGATGCCTTGCAAATGACTGTATTTGGCATTACTGTTTGATATATATTGTATCATATCCGTTCGCTCGTTATAGTTGTTTGATGATTAGTTTGTCTGGATTGTATAAGTGGTTCACGGGGCCATGCCCCTTACCTGTCTCTACATCCTTGCCTGCCTCGATGGCTTCCGACAAGTATTTCTTTGCCGCACCGATGGCATCGGCGAGGCAAAGGCCACGGGCAACAAACGATGTGATGGCCGAGGAGAGTGTACAACCCGTGCCGTGTGTGTTTCGGGTCGTTATCGTTTCGTGTTCATAGCGTTGCACCGGACGAACCGCAAGTTGTCCTTCCACGATACTATCATCCCGGACATACAGCATATCCACTTTGCGGTTGCCTTCTGAATGTCCACCTTTTATCAGCACAGCCCGGCAGCCTAAGTCAAGGATTCGGTGCGCCGCAAGATGCATATCCTCTTCCGTGAGGATTTTCATCCCCGACAGAATCTCGGCCTCGGGGATGTTTGGAGTGAGCAGGGTGGCAATAGGCAGCAACAGGGAACAGACATCGGACAGGGCATCTTCCTGCATCAGCCTGTATCCGCTGGTGGAAACCATCACGGGGTCGACAATCACCGACTGCCACACATCACGGAATTGAGACAGCACACCGGCTATCGCCACAATCGTGTCGCGGTCGTTCACCATACCAATCTTAACAGCTTGTGGACGAATGTCCTCCATCACAGCCTTTATTTGTCCCCCCACGATGTCTGGACTGATAGTCTGTATGGCACTCACGCCAACGGTGTTTTGCACAGTTACCGATGTTATGGCAGACGCGGCATACACTCCCAATGCCGACATTGTCTTGATGTCGGCCTGTATTCCTGCGCCGCCACTACTGTCGGAGCCTGCTATTGTCAATGCACAGATATACTTCTTCATAGCAAATTGTTTTTCTAAATGGAAAAAAGATGTGCTATGCTTGATAGGAAACTAAGAATTACAGAATAGAAATAGCCCTATAACGATATACATTATATTATATAGAGCAATCCCTTCGGCAGTGCTAACTGCATCAGGTTCTATGGGTATAATCTCAGCAGCATAATCATGCGGCACCCCTATTTCTCTTTATTGTCAGATGCAAAGATAATGCAAACGAGCGCAATGAGAATTTATTCTCAGATTGCCGAGTGCAGCTTATCTTATGCAAAGATAATGCAAGCCGAATGCAATAGAACTTGTTCTTAATTGCTGAGGCGTAGCTTATCTTATGCAAAGATACAACAAACTATTTACACAGCAAACAAAATATTGAATTATTCAGGATATTTATGCTTGAGTAAGTCACCAAAAAATAAACGATACTATCTATGATAACGCATATCTTTTACATCGGTGTTCTCTAAAATGCGATGTAAAGTGTCTACAAACAAGACAAAAAAGGCAAATTACGAAAAAAGTTGGATAAAAGTTTGGCCGTTTCAACAAAAGATAGTACCTTTGCACACGCAAAACAAGAAGCAAGCACCCTTAGCTCAGTTGGTAGAGCAACTGACTCTTAATCAGTGGGTCTAGGGTTCGAATCCCTAAGGGTGTACAAGAAAAGGATGATTCCATACAGGAGTCATCCTTTTTTCGTTTCAAGTACAGCCTCACCACAACCGTGAAGTGGGCTCAGTAGCAAAAAGGTGTGGGTATAAATAAAAAATGTTATCTTTGCAGTCATATGGAAACAAAGATATTTGAACAATTGGCGAGCCTTGTTCTTCCCAAAGAAATACTCGAACGCTTTGTGATAGTTAAAATTGAAACAGACGAGCGAGATATCGATGCCATGTCAATGACGATTCATTTAGATGAACGTATGAATAGAGCGTATCAAGAGAGTGAAGACTATGAGTCACTTGGGTTTATGGATGCCGTATCTGTCACCGACTTCCCGATTAGAGACCACAAGGTAGTCTTAAAATTACGACATCGTAGATGGAAGAACAAGCAAACAGGAGAGAGCTTTGTAGAAAAGATCAGCGTAACAGAGAAAGGA
>ENA-ORRE01000040-ORRE01000040.1-human-gut-metagenome-genome-assembly--contig:-NODE-40-length-85994-cov-6.616263_pt1 | contig 85994 bp, 60 predicted proteins | sample MGYA00242171_ERZ509126 | MGnify/ENA primary metagenome ERZ509126 (study PRJEB26280, sample SAMEA2338648) | human gut metagenome | biome: human gut; feature: human-associated habitat; material: faeces... | reverse complement strand
CGGCTGTCCGTGAGCCTGACTATCCGGTACATTTCATGTTTATCGGAACGGTGCGGTTGAAATATGTGGCCCTGTTTATGGTGGTGACTGATTTGCTGTTTATGACCTCGGGCAATGCCGGCGGGCATATTGCACACTTGGGAGGGGCATTGGCCGGATGGTGGTTTGCCTCCGGGCTGACCCGCGGACATGATGCAACGGCGTGGATTAACCGTTTTATCGATTGGGTGGCAGGCGGACTTGCGGTACGTCGCTCTCCGAAGAAGCCCAAAATGAAAGTGCATTATGGCGATAAGGCGAAGGATTATGACTATAATGCCCGTAAGAAGCAGAATAGTGACGAGATAGACCGCATATTGGACAAACTGAGGAAGTCTGGTTATGACAGTCTTACGTCGGATGAGAAGAAAAGCTTGTTTGATGCAAGTAAAAAATAGAATATGAAATATATCGGTCGGCTTTTAGGTTGGATATTATTGGGGATAAATATATGCATGGCGGTATTACTGCTGGTCTGTGCGTATAGTTCTTATATCAATCCGGTGGAGCACCCTGTGTGGTCGTGTGCCGGCCTTGCGTTTCCGGCTTTCCTGATAGCGAATGTTTTATTCTTTCTCTTTTGGCTGGTGGTATACCGCAGGTATGCCTTGCTGTCTCTGCTGACTTTTTTCTGTTGCTTTGGTGCTATCCGCACTTATATGCCTGTCAATCTGTCCGGAAAAGAACCCCCTAAGGATGCCATTAAAATATTGTCATACAATACGATGGCGTTTGAACAGGGACGTCCTGACTTGAAGGATAACCCTAATTCGGTATTGGAATATCTGCGGAACAGCAATGCAGATATTATTTGTCTGCAAGAATATATATTGAGCAATCGGTTGACTAAAAAGGATGTGGATTATGCTTTGAGGGACTATCCGTATAAGCATTACTATAAGCTGCCCGGCGTCAATGGGGTGGGGTGTTACTCACGCTATCCTATCTTGTCGGCGCATCCGGTCGACTATGAGAGCCGCACCAATGGGTCTGTGGCCTATACGATAAATGTGAAGGGAGACACCTTGCTGGTGGTTAATAATCATCTGGAATCCAATAAGTTGACGGAGAAAGACAAGGCTGTCTATCGGGAGATGATAAAAGACCCGGATAAGGCCAAAGTGTCGGAAGGCTCTCGCTTGCTGATAGGCAAACTGGCGGAGGCTTCGGCTATCCGCGCTTCGCAAGCTGACTCCATAGCAAAATTGGTTGCCGGTTTTAAAGGTGGAGGAGTGATTGTCTGCGGTGATTTTAATGATTCTCCTTTATCTTATGCCCACCGGGTAATCGGGAAGGAGCTGAATGATGCTTTTGTACAGTCGGGCAACGGATTCGGGATATCTTATAATCAGAACCATTTTTATTTTCGTATCGATCATATCCTGTTGAGTAAGAATTTGGAATCTTATCAATGTACGGTAGACAAGACAATAAAGAGTTCGGATCATTATCCCATCTGGTGTTTTGTGGCAAAGAAATAATTCGTTTACCTTTAATTTAATATGAGTATGAAGAAACTAGTATTTACGTTAGCAACTTGTTGTATAATGTGTGCATGTGAACAAAAGACAGAAACGAATCCGTTCTTTACGGAGTTTCAGACAGAGTATGGCGCTCCCGATTTTGATAAAATCAAGATAGAGCACTATGAGCCTGCATTCTTAAAAGGCATAGAAGAACAGAATGCCGAGATAAAAGCAATTGTGGAGAATCAGGAAGCTCCCGACTTCGAGAATACGATTGTAGCGTTGGATAATAGCGGAAAGACACTGGCACGTGTCAGGGGGGTCTTCTTTGCATTGACGGAGGCCGACACGAATGATGCGATGAGTGCATTGAGCGAAAAGATTGCTCCCGTGCTTTCCGGACATAATGATAATATTTATCTGAATCAGGATTTATATAAGCGTGTGGCTGCTGTGCAGCAACAGGAGCAAGAAGGCAAAATAACGCTGACCACAGAGCAACATCGCCTTTTGGATAAATATTATAAAGCGTTTGTGCGTGCGGGCGCAGGATTGGATGCCGGGAAGCAAGACCGTCTTAGGGAGATAAATAAAGAACTGTCTACACTGGCTATTACGTTCAGCAATCATGTCTTGAATGAAAATAATGCTTACCAGCTGGTTATAGAGGACGAAGCAGAACTGGCAGGATTGCCGGAATGGGTAAAAGCAGGTGCGGCGGAAGAGGCCAAGGCTGCCGGAAAAGAAGGTAAGTGGCTGTTTACCTTGCAGAACTCAAGCCGTTTGCCGCTATTGCAGTATGCCGACAACCGCGGGCTGAGAAAGAATATTTATGAGGCCTATGTCAATCGCGGCAATAATGGGGATGCTAACGATAATAAAGAGATTCTGAAGAGAATTATTTCTTTACGCTTAGAGAAAGCCAATTTGTTAGGCTTTGATTGCTATGCCAATTTCGTGTTGGATGAGAATATGGCAAAGAACGCTAAGGCAGTGATGGATTTCTTGAATAATTTGTGGGGATATTCCTTGAAAAATGCAAAGGCGGAAGCTGCCGAATTGCAGAAAATCATGGATAAAGAAGGAAAAGGAGAGAAGCTTGCCGCATGGGACTGGTGGTATTATGCCGAAAAACTTCGTCAACAGAAATATAATCTGAATGAGGATGAAATCAAGCCTTATTTCAGTTTGGATGATGTGCGCAACGGTTTGTATTATGTTGCCAATCAACTGTATGGCATTACTTTGACAGAACTGAATAATATTCCTGTTTACGAACCGGATGTGAAGGTTTATGAGGTGAAAGATGCCGACGGCTCTTATTTGGGGTTGTTCTATGCCGATTATTTCCCTCGTGCAGGCAAGCGTGGGGGAGCCTGGATGGATAACTTCCGCCAGCAGGCAGGCGATGTGCGGCCATTGATTTATAATGTGGCCAGCTTTACAAAGCCCGCAGGCGATATGCCTTCGTTGCTGACACTGGACGAAGTGGAGACAATGTTCCACGAATTCGGACATGCTCTTCACGGAATGCTGACCAAATGTAACTATTTGGGCGTATCGGGTACGAATGTGGCTCAGGACTTTGTGGAGCTGCCTTCGCAGATAATGGAACACTGGGCTATGGAGCCGGAAGTACTGAAGGTATATGCCAAGCACTATAAGACCGGTGAGGTGATTCCCGATGAATTGATTCGGAAGATACAGGACCAAGATACCTTCAATCAGGGATTTATGACAACCGAACTATTGGCAGCCGCCTTGCTCGATATGGAATTGCATAATCTGACCGACACCGAAAATCTGGATGTAGTGGCCTTTGAAAAGACGGTGATGGACAAGCTGGGCTTGATTCCTGAAATCGCACCCCGTTATCGTGCCACCTACTTCAACCATATTCTTAGCGGTTATGCTGCCGGATATTACAGTTATCTGTGGGCAGAAGTATTGGACGCAGATGCCTTTGAAGCTTTCAAGGAACATGGATTGTTCGATAAAAATACCGCAGACTCTTTCCGCCGGAATGTTCTGGAAAAGGGTGGAACAGAAGATCCTATGGTGCTTTACAGAACGTTCCGCGGTGCCGAACCGAGCTTGGAACCATTGCTTAAAAACAGAGGACTGAAATAAAATACCCCATGAAATAGAACAAATTAGGCTGCGAAATATACTTTTGCAGCCTTTTTTCTTGTTTGAAATTCAAATATTTGTGTTTCATGCCGTGCGAATGTGAAAAAAAAACTATATTTGCAACCTTGTATAAACTAAGAATTAATCAAAAAGTAAAAATAATAAATTTCAAAGTAACATGCAAAACAAAGGATTTGTAAAGGTTTTTGCGGTATTACTTACCCTTGTATGTGTGTTTTATCTTTCTTTCTCTTTTGTGACCCGCTATCACATGAACAAAGCGGCACAAGATCCGAAGGGTGAAGCACACTACCTTGATTCTATGCAGAATGAAAAAGTTTATCTGGGTAGTTATACGCTGAAACAGTGTCGTGAGATGGAGATTGGTCTGGGTCTGGACCTTAAAGGTGGTATGAACGTTATCCTTGAAGTTTCTGTACCGGATGTGGTGAAGGCATTGGCCGACAACAAAACCGATGAAGCTTTCAACAAGGCTATATCAGAAGCTGCCAAACAGTCTATTACCAGTCAGGACGACTTTATTACTCTGTTTGTCAGAGAATACAAGAAAGAAGCTCCACAAGGAAAGTTGGCTGAACTGTTCGCTACTCAGCAGTTGAAAGACAAAGTAAATACCCGCAGCTCTGACGCTGACGTAGAAAAGGTATTGCGCGAAGAAGTCAAAGCTGCCATTGATAACTCTTATAATGTATTGCGTACTCGTATCGACCGCTTCGGTGTGGTTCAGCCTAATATCCAGGCTTTGGAAGGCAAGATGGGACGTATCATGGTGGAACTTCCGGGTATCAAAGAACCGGAACGTGTGAGAAAACTCTTGCAGGGTTCTGCTAACCTTGAGTTCTGGGAAACTTTCGATGCTAAAGAAATCTATCCTTATCTGACTGCTGCTGATAACAGATTGCGTGCTATCCTTGCTACTGATGATGCTGCTACTGACTCTACTGCCGTTGAGACTGCCGATACAAAGACGGTATCTGCTGCCGACAGTCTGGCTGCTGCATTGAAGGGTGAATCTGCAAACAACACTGTTGCTATGGAACAAATGAAGAAAGAACACCCGTTGGCTTCTATTCTTCAGTTGAACCCGAATGGTAGCTGTGTGGTAGGTTATGCTGATTATAAAGATACTGCCCAGGTAAATACTTACCTTGCCATGAAAGAGGTAAAAGAAATGTTGCCGAAAGACCTTCGCCTGAAATGGGGCGTGAAAGGTGCTGATTTCGACAAGACCGGACGTATCTTCGAATTATATGCCATCAAGTCAAGCGAACGTAATGGACGCGCTCCGTTGGAAGGTGACGTGATTACTGATGCCAAGGATGAGTTCGACAGCTTCGGCAAACCTTGCGTAAGTATGTCTATGAACACTGACGGTTCTCGTCGCTGGGCTGTCTTGACTAAGAATAATGTAAATAAGGCTATCGCTATCGTATTGGACGGCTATGTATATAGTGCTCCTAACGTAAACGGTGAAATCACTGGCGGACATTCTCAGATTACCGGTCACTTTACTCCCGAAGTAACAAAGGACTTGGCTAACGTATTGAAGTCTGGTAAGATGCCGGCTCCCGCACGTATCGTTCAGGAAGATATCGTTGGTCCGTCATTGGGTCAGGAATCTATCAATCAGGGTATCATTTCATTCGTAGTGGCATTGATTCTGTTGATGATTTACATGTGTGCTATGTACGGACTGATTCCGGGTATGGTTGCCAACTGTGCCTTGGTTGTGAACTTCTTCTTTACGCTGGGTATCCTTACTTCATTCCAGGCTGCATTGACAATGTCGGGTATTGCCGGTATGGTGCTTTCACTGGGTATGGCAGTGGATGCCAACGTATTGATTTACGAACGTACAAAAGAAGAATTGAGAGCAGGAAAGGGTGTCAAGGCTGCTTTGGCTGACGGTTACTCGAATGCATTCTCAGCTATCTTTGACTCTAACTTGACTTCAATCATTACCGGTATCATCCTGTTCTATTTCGGTACAGGCCCTATCCGCGGTTTTGCTACCACACTGATTATCGGTATCCTCTGTTCATTCTTTACTGCCGTGTTCTTGACACGTGTGGTTTACGAACACTTCATGAACAAAGACAAATGGTTGGGATTGACATTTACGACAGGCATTTCTAAGAATCTGATGCAGAATGTTCATTATAACTTTATGGGTATGATGAAACGTTCGTTCACTGTATTCGGTATCATTATTGTAGCGTGTGTGGTTTCATTCGTTCTCCGCGGTTTGGCTCAGAGTATCGACTTCACCGGCGGACGTAACTTTGTGGTTCAGTTTGAACAGCAAGTAGAACCGGAAACTGTTCGCGACCTGCTGAAACAGAAGATTACTGAAGATAACGTACAGGCTATCGCTTTGGGTACAGACAAGAAAACCATCCGTATCACTACCAACTACCGTATCACTGAAGACTCTCCTACAATTGACTCTGAAATTGAAGAGTTCCTGTATCAGTCTTTGAAAGACGGTAACTTGCTAGGCGAAGGCACTACACTGGAAATATTTATCGACCGTGATAACCGTGCAGGCGGTTCAATCATCAGCTCTCAGAAGGTGGGTCCCAGTATCGCTGACGATATCAAGACTTCCGCTATCTGGTCTGTATTGCTTGCGTTGGTTGCTATCGGTTTGTATATCCTGTTGCGTTTCCGCAATGTGGCATATAGTGTCGGTGCAACGGTTGCATTGGCTGTGGATACCACTTTGATTATCGGTGCTTACTCATTGTGCTATGGCTGGGTTCCTTTCTCATTGGAAATCGACCAGACATTCATTGGTGCTATCCTGACTGCTATCGGTTATTCTATCAATGACAAGGTGGTTATCTTCGACCGTATCCGTGAGTTCTTCGGCTTGTATCCGAAACGTAACCGTATGCAGTTGTTCAATGATTCACTGAATACTACTTTGGCCCGTACTATCAATACTTCACTGAGTACATTGATTGTATTGTTGTGTATCTTCGTATTGGGTGGAGACAGTATCCGCAGTTTCGCATTTGCAATGATTCTGGGTGTCGTTATCGGTACTTTGACTTCATTGTTCATTGCCGCTCCGGTAGCTTACCTGACCTTGGGTCACAAGATGCCCGAAGAAGAAAAGAAGGCATAATAAGAATTATAATTGTCAATAGATAAAAAGAAAGGAGATTCCCATGGCGGAATCTCCTTTCTTTTTATCTATTTCTTCTTCTCTTCTCTATCGGGCTACCCTTCCCGATGTATTTCCTTTCATCAGACTTTCCACCTCTTCCACAGTCACCTGATTGAAGTCACCGTATACGGTATTTTTCAGTGCAGATGCGGCAAGAGCAAACTCCAATGCTTTTTGGTCATTGTCGGGATATGTAAGTAAACCGTATATCATTCCTCCTACAAAGGCATCTCCGGTACCTACACGGTCGACTTCGTGAGTAATATCGTAAATACCCGTATATTTTAATGTTTGGTCGGAATAAAGTACGGCTGCAAGCAGATTATGGTTGGAAGTAACGGTGTTGCGCAATTCCAAAAATACTTTCCGGCAGCGCGGCACTATATCCGATATCTTTTGTCCGAATGCCTCGAACCCTTCCAACTCCAACGGATAAGCAGTGTCCACTGCTTGAAATCCTACCGGAGTGATGCCGAAAACTTCTTGGTATTCGGGCTCTGCACCGAAGATTACATCACTATATTGCACCAAGGGCAACATGACATCGGCAACAGAACGTCCGTAATTCCACAATTTCTTGCGCACATTCAGGTCACAGGAGATAGTTAAGCCCATACGGTCGGCCGTTTGTAAGGCTTCCAGACAGGCGTCGGCACCCTCTTGCGACAGTGAAGCGGCTATGCCCGACCAATGAAACCAACCGGCATCGGCGAATATCTTTTCCCAGTCTATCATGCCGGGGCGCAGGGTGGCAAAAGAAGACCCTTCACGGTCGTACACCACATTGGAGTTGCGAAACGAAGCGCCACTCTCAAGAAAATACAGCCCCATACGTTTTCCTCCGAGTACGATTCCTTCCGTGCCCAGTCCGTTGGCACGGAGCGATGCGATACATGCCTGAGCCATTGCATTGTCGGGCAGTCGGGTGACAAACTCTGTGGGAATTCCGAAGTTGGCGAGCGATACAGCCACATTAGCTTCACTGCCGCCATACGTGGCAATGAATTCGTTGGTTTGGGAGAAACGGCGGAAGTCGGGAGCAGTGAGACGGAGCATCACTTCTCCAAATGTAACGACCTTCCGGTTTGTTGCAATCGGTTTCTTGTTCATAGCTTGTTTTACTTATGAAAACAGCCTTCACAAGCCGGTGGCAAGACCGATTTATGAAGGCTGTAGGGTTTCCTAAGACAGTATTTATTTCTTGAAACGTTCTTTCAGCTTGGCAAGCATGTCCTTAGTCATGGTATCCAAGTCGTATTCAGGTTTCCAGCCCCATTCTTCGCGGGCACAAGTGTCGTCCAGTGAGTTAGGCCATGATTCGGCGATAGCCTGACGCAATGGGTCTACATTGTATTCCATTTCAAAATTAGGTTCGTATTCCTTAATCTTGTTGAAGATGATTTCAGGATCGAAGCTCATTGAAGCGATGTTAAATGAGTTACGGTGAACGAACTTGCTCGGGTCGGCTTCCATGATTTCGATAGCGGCACGCAAGGCATCCGGCATATACATCATATCCATGTAAGTACCTTTACCGATAGGACAAACGAATTTCTCGCCTTTGGCTGCTGAATAATAGATGTCTACAGCATAGTCGGTTGTACCGCCGCCCGGAGGAGTCACGTAAGAAATCAAGCCCGGGAAACGTACCGAACGAGTGTCGACACCGAAGCGAATGTTGTAGTAGTCACTCAGCAACTCTCCGGAAACTTTGGTTACACCATACATAGTGCGCGGATTGCGGATAGTGTCCTGCGGAGTCTTGTCCTTCGGAGTGTTGTTGCCGAACACACCGATAGAACTCGGAGTAAATACGGCACAATTCATAGTGCGGGCTACTTCAAGCACGTTGAACAAACCGCCCATACCGATTTTCCATGCAAGCTGCGGTTTGGCTTCCGCTACGGCCGACAGCAAAGCTGCCAAGTTGTAGATAGTGTCAATCTGATACTTTGATACAGTTTCGGCAATCTGCTGCTCGTTAGTGATATCAACGATAGCCGACGGACCTGATTCTGCCAGTTCGCCCTTGGGCTCTGCACCGGGGATGTATCCCGCTACGATGTTACCATTATAAATACTTCTTAATTTCATTGTTAGCTCTGAGCCAATCTGACCGGTAGAGCCGATAATTAATACATTTTTCATAGTGTAATAATAATACGTTAGTTTGCTATTTGCGAGCAAAGATAGGCAGAAGCATTCAGATTTTATCAAAGTTTTCTTTATATTTTTGCAGAAATTCAAAAAAAAATAAGAACTTTGTCCGTCGAAGAGAAATATCTGAACTTAATCTTTAATACTTAATAAAATCAAAGCTATGTATGGTAAAATGAAAGAGTTCCTCACGAAGGAATTGGCTGGCATCAAAGAAGCCGGATTGTATAAAAACGAACGTATCATTACAACTCCCCAAAAGGCTGATATCAAAGTAAATGCAGGAGAAGAAGTATTGAACTTCTGTGCGAACAACTACTTAGGATTGTCAAACAACCAGCGTTTGATCCAAGCAGCGAAAGACGCAATGGACTCTCATGGCTTTGGTATGTCATCTGTACGTTTCATCTGTGGAACTCAGGACTTGCACAAACAACTGGAAGCTGCTATCTCTGATTATTTCAAAACCGAAGATACAATATTATATGCTGCCTGCTTTGATGCAAACGGTGGTTTGTTCGAACCGCTGCTGACCGACGAAGATGCAATCATTTCTGACGCATTGAATCATGCTTCCATTATTGACGGTGTACGTCTGTGCAAGGCAAAACGTTATCGTTATGCCAATGCAGATATGGCTGATTTGGAACGCTGCTTGCAGGAAGCTCAGGCTCAGCGCCACCGCATCATTGCTACTGACGGTGTGTTCTCTATGGACGGCAACGTGGCTCCGATGGATAAGATTTGCGAATTGGCAGAGAAGTACGATGCACTGGTAATGGTGGATGAATCACACTCGGCAGGCGTGGTAGGTCCGACCGGTCACGGTGTAGCCGAACAATACGATGTGTATGGACGTGTGGATATCTTCACCGGTACATTGGGTAAGGCATTCGGTGGTGCTATGGGTGGTTTCACTACAGGTAAGAAAGAAATCATCGACATGCTGCGTCAGCGTTCTCGTCCTTATTTGTTCTCTAACTCTGTTGCTCCTGCCATTGTGGGCGCCAGCCTTGAAATGTTCAGGATGTTGAAAGAAAGCGATGCGCTGCACACGAAGTTGATGGACAATGTAACTTATTTCCGCGATAAGATGCTGGCTGCCGGTTTCGATATCAAACCGACTCAGAGTGCTATCTGTGCAGTGATGCTGTATGATGCAAAACTGTCTCAGGACTTTGCTGCCAAGATGCAGGAAGAAGGTATTTATGTAACAGGTTTCTATTATCCGGTTGTGCCGAAAGGACAGGCTCGTATCCGTGTTCAGTTGTCTGCCGGTCACGAACGCGAACATCTGGATAAGGCGATTGCCGCATTTATCAAGGTGGGTAAAGAATTGGGCGTGATTAAATAATCATCCGTTCCGCCTTTCATCCGAAAGGATGATTGATAAGGGAGTGTGCCAAACCTCTGACTACTGTCGTTCCATAACAGGGCGGTGTCTCAGCGTTTTGGCATTCTCCCTTCTTTTTTTGTGTTTTCCGCCTGTTTCTGCCGCTTATGGGGGCAGTCTTCTTTCTCCCTCCCCTTATGTCCTTTCTTCCTATGTGTTAAGCCTTTTCTTGCTGTCAGCTACGTCTTTTCTTCCTGTCGGTTATTACAGACTTCCACAGTGGACCGTACAGTCTACGGCAGTGGACCGTACAGTCTACTGCAGCGGACTGTACAGTCTACTGCAATGGACTGTAGTATATGTAAGGAAGAAAAGGCTTATGCTTGGGGAGTGAAAGGCTTATTCATAGGGCGGGGAATGCTTAAAGCCGGTTCTTGCTTTTTATCACTAGACGCGTAGGATAAGCAGTAAGAACCGGCAAAAGAAACTTTATGTAAGAGAGAGTATTTATTCTGCTTGCATTTCTACCTGCAGCACATAGACAGGAAAAGCGTCGGAAGGGCGTTGGATATGGCTGATTCGTAGTCCTTCTTCGGTCTGTTTCCATTCGACGACTTTCCTGTTGTCGAGCAGCGTGATGCGCTTGATACGGTCGGTGTAGCCCTTGAAGGCACGGAGCGTGAACTCGCCGGCAGGCACGTGGCGTACAATAATGTAGATATGGTTGCCTTTGGCAGTATATCTGAAATCGGGAATGGCATTGCCGGGTGTACCGTCGAATACGGCATCGTGGAATCCTTCTTTTACCTCTTCGCTTTTTCCATTGGCCAGGGGAGAAGTCTCGCCGTAAGTATGCCAGGGAGAGGTGCCGTAGATGGCTTCCCGGTTTGTTTTCATCCATTGGCGGAAAGCTTTGAGTCCGGGTTCGGTCTGTACCGGAAAACTGCCTTTGGGGTTGGGGCCGATGTTCAGCAACAGATTGCCTCCTTTGCTGACCACGTCTACCAGATTGCGAATCATCATGTCGGGCTTCTTGTAGACAGTATCATATTTATTGTAACCCCAGTTGGCGCCCATAGTGAGGCATGCTTCCCAAGGTTTCGGGTCTATCTCATTCATTAATTTCTGTTCTATGATGCGATAGTCGCCCAGACCGTTCCCGATGCGGCTGTTGATGAGGCAATGCGGTTGCAGGCGTTCAATGAGCTGGCGGATGGAACGGCTTTGTTCCTTGGTTACCATTTCGGGAGTGTCAAACCACATCATGGCTATTTCTCCGTAATTGGTCAGCAGTTCGGTTAATTGCGGCAGCACCTTGCGGTCAATATATGCCTGAAGGTTTTTATTGTCCTCATCGGGAAAGTCCCAAGTGTTGCTTCGGCCGGCTTTGGTCGGCCAGTTGGTGGGGACATCGGGGTCTTCCCAGTCTCTTCCCAAGGAATAATAGAAGCCGAATTTCAGCCCTTGCTTACGACATTCATCGGCCAGTTCTTTCATCGGGTCGCGTGCAAACGGTGTGCGGGTAACGATGTTGTAATCGCTGCATGCCGAGTGATACATGGCAAACCCGTCATGGTGTTTGGAGGTGATGACGATATATTTCATGCCGGCTTCTTTGGCGGTCTTTACCCATTTCCGGGCGTTGAACTCGGTCGGGTTGAAGTCATTGGCGATTAAAGCGTATTCTTTTACCGGTATCCGTTCATAAAGCATAAAATGCTCGCCGCCCTGTGTGGGGTGTCCCTTCCATTCGCCGGCCGTTTGTGAATAAAGCCCCCAGTGGATAAACATCCCGAATTTGGCATCGGTAAACCATTTCATGTCTTCTTTGCCCGCTCCTTTAAGGGTAAAGGGCAACAGGCAGCAGCAGAGTATAAATAATAAGCGTGTATTCATATAAATGTAATTTAAGATTAGAATGAGTTTTATTTCGAGGTCAAAGATACAGGACATGTTCCGAAAATAGGGGTATATATTTTCCGATAATGGGATAGTAATTGTCCATAAAGGGGGATAAAAAGGGAGAGTGGAGTGTGTTTTGACCTGTGTGGTACCCCAGAGGGGAATCGAACCCCTATCTAATGTTTAGGAAACATCTATTCTATCCGTTGAACTACCAGGGCAACTTAACTTGCCTGCAAAGGTAGTCCTTTTTTGTTAAAACGGCAATATGAAAGAATGAAAAATATGAGAAAAAGGTATGGATAACAAGATGGGTGATTGTTTTGTCATTTTGAGGTCTTCAAACCCTGTATTGGTTTACTGATTTGCCGGAAGAGGTTTCATGTTGTTTGTAGAATGTGGGTAGGAATAATAAACTGTCAACTTTGGGGATGCCGTGCCGATGTCATATTGATAGCATTATATGCTATTAAACAGTTAATTATCTGCTTGTTTTCTTCGTTTGGAATTAAATATTGCTGTAATTTTGTGCACTTTGATAATCGCGCAGAGATAAATGACGGAATATTTTGTTTTTTGGCAGGACTTTCCGAACTTTGCGTGCAATGAATTTAATGTAACCCTAAATTATAAGTTATGGCAGATGAAATGATAGTCAAGGAGTTGGATCAGGTTGTGGTCCGTTTCTCAGGCGACTCAGGCGATGGTATGCAGCTAGCCGGAAATATATTTTCTAATATTTCGGCTACAGTGGGAAATGATATCAGTACTTTCCCCGATTATCCGGCGGATATCCGTGCCCCGCAAGGCTCATTGACAGGTGTATCAGGTTTCCAAGTGCATATTGGTGCCGGTAAGGTATTTACTCCCGGTGATAAATGTGATGTGTTGGTTGCTATGAATGCCGCTGCGTTGAAAACACAATATAAGTTTGCTAAGCCGACAGCCTGTATCATCATTGATACGGATTGTTTCCAAAAATCGGATTTGGACAAAGCGGCTTTCAAGACAGACAATCCCATTGAGGAAATGGGTATCAAGCAGGATGTGATTGCCGCTCCTATCTCGCAGATGGTCAAGGATTGTCTGGCAGATAGCGGAATGGATAACAAATCAATGCTGAAGTGCCGCAATATGTTTGCGTTGGGATTGGTTTGCTGGTTGTTCAACCGCGATTTGACAATCGCAGAGAATTTCCTGCGCGAGAAATTCGCAAAGAAGCCGGCTATTGCCGAAGCGAATATTAAAGTGATTCATGCCGGTTATGACTACGGACATAATACGCATGCTTCTGTAGACCACACCTATAAAGTGGAATCAAAGACAAAGGTTCCCGGAAAATATATGGATATCAGTGGAAATAAGGCAACAGCATACGGCTTGATTGCTGCTGCTGAAAAGGCGGGGCTTCCGTTGTTCCTCGGTTCTTATCCCATCACTCCGGCAACGGATATTCTTCATGAGTTGTCTAAGCACAAGTCGTTGGGTGTGACTACCGTTCAGTGTGAAGATGAAATTTCGGGTTGTGCCACTGCTATCGGTGCTTCATTTGCCGGTGCGTTGGCGGCGACTTCTACTTCAGGCCCCGGTGTCTGTCTGAAATCTGAAGCGATGAACCTGGCTGTAATCACCGAATTGCCTTTGGTGGTGGTTAATGTTCAGCGTGGCGGCCCTTCTACCGGTTTGCCCACCAAATCGGAGCAGACAGACTTGTTGCAGGCATTGTTCGGACGTAACGGCGAATCTCCCATGCCGGTAGTTGCTGCGGCTTCTCCCACTCATTGTTTTGATGCTGCCTATGATGCTTGTAAGATGGCGCTGGAGCACATGACTCCGGTTGTTCTGCTGACGGACGGGTTTGTTGCCAATGGTTCGGGTGCATGGAGGTTGCCTGACTTGGCGAGCTATCCGGCCATCAATCCGCCGTATGTGACTCCCGAAATGAAAGATAGCTATACTCCTTATAAACGTAATCCGGAGACCGGAGTGCGTTATTGGGCTCGTCCCGGACAGGAGGGTTATATGCACATCTTGGGCGGTCTGGAAAAAGACAGTGATACGGGGGCTATCTCTACCGACCCCGAAAATCATGACCTGATGTGCCGCTTGCGTGCCGAAAAGGTGGCAAAAATCCCTGTACCCGATGTGAAGGTGCAAGGCTGTGTGGACGACGCCGACCTTCTGATTGTGGGCTTTGGCGGAACTTACGGTCATTTATATTCGGCCATGGAAGAAATGAATAAGGCGGGAAAGAAAGTCGCTTTGGCTCATTTCGTACATTTGAATCCGCTGCCAAAGAATACGGCGGAAGTGCTGAAGAAATATAAGAAGGTAGTAGTGGCCGAACAGAGCCTGGGCCAGTTTGCCGGATATCTCCGTATGAAAGTAGACGGATTCGTTCCTTATCAATTTAATGAAGTAAAAGGTCAACCGTTTGTTGTCAGCGAATTAGTTGATGCTTTCACAGAGATTTTAAATAAATAATAACCGTAAAGAAAGTAAGAACTATGAGCGAATATACAGCAAAAGATTTTAAAAAAGGACAGCCTCGTTGGTGTCCGGGCTGCGGTGACCATTTCTTCTTGGCATCATTGCACAAAGCTATGGCTGAATTGGGAATTGCTCCTCATGATACAGCAGTTATCTCGGGTATCGGTTGTTCCAGCCGTTTGCCTTATTATATGAATACGTATGCCATGCAGACGATTCATGGTCGTGCGGCGGCCATTTCTACCGGTTGCAAGGTAGTTAATCCGAAACTTACGGTATGGCAGATTTCAGGTGACGGTGACGGTCTGGCTATCGGCGGTAATCATTTTATTCACGCTGTGCGCCGTAATATCGACTTGAATATGATTCTGCTGAACAATCGTATTTATGGTTTGACGAAGGGACAGTATTCTCCTACTTCTCCTCGTGGGTTTGTCAGCAAGTCCTCTCCTTACGGAACAGTGGAAGACCCGTTCCATCCTGCCGAATTATGCTTTGGCGCACGCGGACGTTTCTTTGCCCGTGCTGTAGCAACGGATGGTCCCGGCACAGTGGAAGTGTTGAAGGCAGCTGCCAACCATAAAGGTGCTTCGGTTTGCGAAATTCTTCAGAACTGTGTGATATTCAATGACGGTACACACGAATCTGTGTACAATAAGGAAGGTCGTGCCAAGAATGCGATTTATCTGGAACATGGCAAACCGATGTTGTTTGGCGAGAACAAGGAGTTCGGATTGATGCAGGAAGGTTTCGGGCTGAAAGTGGTGAAGTTGGGTGAGAATGGTATCACTGAAAAAGATATTCTGATTCACGATGCCCATTGTATGGACAACACGTTGCAGTTGAAATTGGCTTTGATGGAAGGCCCTGATTTCCCGATTGCATTAGGTGTCATCCGTGATGTAGAAGCTCCTACTTATGATGATGCGGTTCACGAACAGATAGAGGAAGTTTCAGCTAAAAAGAAATATCATAATTTCCAGGAACTACTGATGACCAATGATATTTGGGAAGTGAAGTAAATTTCCGATAACGGAAATTACTTTTGACATATCGTCGGAAAAGATAAATGGTTAGTAATAAGCAGCGAATAGACTGCCGGTTACTAACCACTTGTTATTTATGACCGTTGGATGCTAAAGCTTCTCGCCAAAAGACAAGTCGCCTGCATCTCCCAGTCCCGGAACGATGTATTTGTGTTCGTCCAAAACCGGATCGATAGCGGCGCACCATAGCGTGATATCGTCACTTGGAAAGAGTTCCGCCATGTGCTCCACTCCCTGTTGGCTGGCAATGACACAGGCCATCTGTAATTTGGCGGGTTTGCCTTTCGTCAGTAAAGCTTTCCAGGCAAGCTCCATGCTTTCGCCGGTGGCAAGCATTGGGTCGACTAAAAGCAAAGTCTTGTCATTCAGAGAGGGGGCGGCGATGTATTCGATATGTACATCTACGATGCGGTGTTCGTCATCCTTGTAGAAACGGAACGCGGAAACGAAAGCATTGTCGGCATGATCGAACATATTCAAGAAACCGGTGTGCAGTGGCAGTCCGGCACGGAATACGGTGGCAATCACTATTTTGTCATCATGTGTACTGGCCGTGGCAGTTCCCAGTGGTGTCTGTACTTGCTTGACAGAATAGGTTAGTGCTTTACTCATTTCGTATGCCATGATTTCCCCTATTCTTTCGATATTTCTGCGGAAGCGCATACGGTCGTTCTGAACCTGTACATCACGCAATTCTGCCACGTATTGGTTCAGGAGAGAATTGCCTTCACTGAGATTGATGATTTTCATATCTATACTATTGTTATATTATTGACTCTGACCTGCAAAGAAACAAAATAAATTCCATATTTGTAAAGTGTAAATTGCATTTTTGTTACACAAATATAAATCTTTCACTATTACGGAAATTTTTCTCTAATAACTTCTTTTTTTTAAAATAAAGCACTAATTTTGTAGCGCCTTAGACAAGGGGATGTTGAAAAACATCTTCTCCCAAAATAGAGAGTAAAAATAACATTATACAATTAACCAATTTAAATCATTTAAAAATGGCAAATTTAGATTTAAGCAAGTACGGTATTACCGACGTGAAGGAAATTCTCCACAATCCTTCTTATGATGTACTTTTCGCTGAAGAAACTAAACCTGAGTTGGAAGGTTTCGAAAAAGGACAGGTAACTGAACTGGGTGCTGTAAACGTAATGACCGGTATCTATACAGGTCGTTCTCCTAAAGATAAATTCTTCGTTAAGAATGAAGCTTCTGAAGATTCAGTATGGTGGACTTCTGACGAATACAAAAACGATAACAAACCTTGCTCTGAAGAAGCTTGGGCTGACCTGAAAGCTAAAGCAGTTAAAGAATTGAGCGGCAAACGTTTGTTCGTTGTTGATACTTTCTGTGGTGCTAATGCTGCAACTCGCTTGAAAGTACGTTTCATCATGGAAGTAGCTTGGCAGGCTCACTTCGTAACTAACATGTTCATCCGCCCGACTGCTGAAGAACTGGAAGCTTACGGAGAACCTGATTTTGTATGTTTCAATGCATCTAAAGCAAAAGTTGACAACTATAAAGAACTGGGCTTGAACTCTGAAACAGCTACTGTTTTCAACTTGAAGACTAAAGAACAAGTTATCCTGAATACTTGGTACGGTGGTGAAATGAAGAAAGGTATGTTCTCTATCATGAACTACATGAACCCGCTTCGTGGTATCGCTTCCATGCACTGCTCTGCTAATACAAATATGGAAGGAACTAGTTCTGCTATCTTCTTCGGTTTGTCTGGTACAGGTAAGACTACTTTGTCTACTGACCCGAAACGTAAGTTGATCGGTGATGACGAACACGGATGGGACGACGAAGGTGTATTCAACTACGAAGGTGGTTGCTACGCTAAGGTTATCAACCTGGATAAAGAAAGCGAACCCGATATCTACGCTGCTATCAAACGTGACGCTTTGCTGGAAAACGTAACTGTAGCTGCTGACGGTAAGATTGACTTCACAGATAAGAGTACTACAGAAAACACTCGTGTATCTTATCCTATCTACCACATTGAAAACATCGTTAAGCCGATCTCTAAAGGTCCTCACGCTCATCAGGTGATTTTCTTGTCGGCTGACGCATTCGGCGTATTGCCTCCGGTATCTATCTTGAACCCTGAACAAGCTCAGTACTACTTCTTGTCTGGATTTACAGCTAAATTGGCTGGTACAGAACGTGGTATCACTGAACCGACTCCTACATTCTCAGCTTGCTTCGGTGCTGCTTTCTTGAGCTTGCATCCTACTAAATATGCTGAAGAATTGGTTAAGAAGATGGAAAAGGTTGGTGCTAAGGCATACTTGGTTAACACTGGTTGGAACGGTACCGGCAAGCGTATCTCTATCCGCGATACTCGTGGTATCATCGACGCTATCTTGGATGGTTCTATCGACAAGGCTCCTACTAAGGTTATTCCTTTCTTCGACTTTGTTGTTCCTACAGAATTGCCGGGTGTTGATTCAAAGATTCTTGATCCTCGCGACACATATGCTGACGCTGCTCAGTGGGACGAAAAAGCAAAAGACTTGGCTGGTCGTTTCATCAAGAACTTCGCTAAGTTCACTGGTAACGAAGCTGGTAAGAAGTTGGTTGCTGCCGGTCCGAAATTGTAATCTGAATTTTACAGATTTAACATATAAAAAGTGGTTCCTGAATAAGGAGCCACTTTTTTTTATGCTTGAAAATAACTAGATTTGTTGCGAATCAAAAATATGAAAGTAAATGAAATCACTAAGTGTTCTTTTATTAGGTGCCGGATTGTTTACTCTGGCATTGTGTGGCTGTACATCGCAGTCTTCACAAAAGGAGGTCGGAGTGTCCGATAGCATTGTTAAAGATCAAGGTAATCCTGTCATTGAAACGATTATGGCGCGCCGTAGTATTCGGAAGTATAAACCGGAAGCTGTGGAGCGGGATAAAATGCAAACCATTTTGGACTGTGGCATTCATGCTCCCAATGGAATGAATAAACAATCATGGGAAGTGCGTGTGGTAGATAATCAGGATTTTATAAATGAGTTGACCGAAATCTTCAAGAAAGAAAATCCAAAGGCTGCCGAACGCGTCGGATTTAAGAATATGTTCAATAATGCCCCTACCGTTGCTTTTATTGCTTATAATCCTCAGTATGATATGTCTCAAGTGGACTGTGGACTTCTAGGGGCCAATATGATTCTTACAGCTCAATCTATGGGCATAGGAAGTTGCTGTTTAGGTGGTCCTGTCCGTTTTATGAAGTCTCCTGCGGCTGCCGATTATCTAAAGAAACTGGATTTTCCGGACGGATATGAGCTATTGTATGCCATTGCTTTCGGCTATCCCAATGAGGCTCCGGCTGCTAAGCCCCGCGATGCTTCAAAGGTGAGATTTATTGACTGATTCTCCTTTCCGATTATTGTCTGTATTCGGGCGGTATGTTTCCGTCCGAATATAGAAGGTGATGTGACAGTTGCATTGTAGTTTTGATATAACAAAGTCTGTTTTGTACTTCTTTATTTCTATAAACTAAAATTGCACTTTTAGAATCTATTTTTGGTATTCTCTAATAAATTGCCTACATTTACAACCGTTTCATTTGAATTAATCTCAATAAATGATTGTAGGACCGGAAGTTGTAGGAGAATTTGCCTCTGGCAGCCATGAAGCCTTTCATAAGATATTCAAGCTGTTTTATCCTAAGGTATATGCTTTTATACGAGGATTTATAAAAGACTTGGATGATTCTGAGGATTTGGCTCAGATTGTCTTTATAAAACTATGGAATAAAAGAGCGATTTTTCACAAGGTACATCATTTTGATTCTTATTTGTTCATGCTTACCAAATATACTGTCTTCAATTATATTACAACTAAAAACGTATCCCGGTTTACGAGTGAAGATAATATTCCCGAGATTTCTGACGGATGTACTCCCCATGATGAATTGATAGCGAAAGACCTGCAATTATTAATTGATATGGTAGTGAGTGAGATGCCCCCTAAAAGGAAAATGATATATCAATTAAGTCGAATAGAGGGACTTTCTAACGAACAAATAGCAGAAAAACTGGGAATACAGAAAAAAACAGTGGAAAACCATTTGAATATTGCTTTAAATGAACTTAGAGACGCCTTAGCTCTTTCTATTTTAGTTTATTTAATACTACCTGTTTAGGTGTAACATGAAATCGAACTGTCTTTTTTATATAAAATGTGAAAATGAATAACTATATACATAAGATAATAGACTTTTTCTTTCATCATGAAGTTTCTGATGAGATAACAGAACGTGTTTATAATCGTATGGTTTTTCCTGTGGAAGATAAAGCGAGGGAAGAAGCTGTGTCACGAATCTGGGATGAACTGGACGGCACTTCTTGCTCTGATGAAAAAATAGAGAAGGCTTTTTATAATTTGGAGACGTCTTTAGGATTTAAAAAAGAACGGGAGACTGTCGGATTAGCAGAACAGAAACATGTAAGAATTGAGAAAAGAATAAATTGGGGGAGGATAGCTGCCATTTGGACTATTCCTTTTATTATGATGTGTCTTTCCGCATATTATTATTATTCTGCAAAGGAGCATGTGAAGGAGACTTTGTCGGAAGTGACTTATATGCAGCGTTATGCAGCTATGGGAACACGCGAAGAAGTGGTTCTTCCCGATGGAAGTAGGGTTTGGCTCAATGCTGGTACTTTGTTGGTATATCCTTCTAGTTTCATATCCGAGTCTCGTAATGTTTATATTGCGGGAGAAGGTTTCTTTGAAGTCTCAAAAGACAAAGAACACCCTTTCATCGTTACTACCAATCATTTGGAATTGAAAGTGCTTGGCACTACATTCAATATTTCGGCTTATCCGGACAACAATCAGATAATGGCTACGTTGGAGACCGGCAGGCTACAGGTGAAGGTGAATAAGCAGTCGGGAGAGTATTTCCTGGAGCCCAATGACCAACTGATATATACTCCCTCCACAGGGGTAGTACAGCAACATAAAGTGAATGCAGTTTCCCATTCCGACTGGCGTATGGGAGGGTTATTCTTTGGTAATGTACCGTTTAATGATGTTCTTCATACCTTGGAGCGTGTGTATGGCGTGAAATTCCATGTGCATACCTCCATTTACCAGAATCAAAGTCTGAGAGTTCATTTTAATAGGAATGAGTCGTTGGAACAAGTACTTCAAATTATTAAGATATTGGTTCCCGGCATAGAATATGAAATTGTTGGCAAGAACATCTACTTAAGATAGCATATTAGTGTTTATTAACATCGTGGCTTTGGGTGTAGTATTTATTTAAGCTGTCTTCCTTATGTACGTACACCTTATGTTGTTAATAAATCTAATATGAAATGAACAAGAAATTTATTCGAGTGTTGGGGCTTGGCGTAGGCTTATTTCTGGCCGGTAGCCTCTCTGTCAATGCACAGAAAGTTTCCTTCAATGGGGAACACCTTTCTTTAAAGCAAGCGTTTGAGAAAATTGAATCGGTTTCGAAGTATAAGATTGCTTATAACACTTCGCAACTGGATGTCAATAAACAAGTTGTCCTGAATCAAAAGAATCAGGATGTATTGCAAATCCTGTCAGATTTGCTAAAAGGAACAAATTGTGTCTATCAAGTGAATGACAACTATATTGTCATCACTTTGAAAGATGATAAGAAGGTTAAGAAAATCAAGGGTACCATTAAAGATTCTGCCGGAGAACCGATTATTGGTGCCAATGTAATCTTGAAAGGAGATGCCACTGTAGGAAGTATTACAGATGTGGAAGGTAATTTTGATTTGTCCGTTCCGGGCAATGCTACTTTGCAAGTTTCTTATATTGGTTATAATACTCAGGATGTTCCGGTAGGAAATAAATCTTTCCTTAATATTACTCTGAAAGAAGATACAGAAACATTAGACGAAGTAGTGGTTGTAGGTTACGGCTCACAAAAGAAAGTTAATGTGATTGGCTCTATTGCATCAGTGGACAGCAAAGCACTGGAATCTCGTGCAGTGCCTGACGTTTCTAATATGTTGACCGGTCAGATGTCGGGTGTTACCATTACACAGGAAAGCGGTAATCCGGGCCAGGATGCCGGTACCATTCGTATCCGCGGTGTCGGTTCATTTGGAGCGACTCCCAATCCTTTGGTCTTGGTGGATGGACTTCCCGGTTCTTTGAGTGATTTGACTCCGGCTGATATTGATAATATTTCAGTTCTGAAGGATGCCTCTTCCGCCGCTATTTATGGTTCTCGTGCAGCCAATGGTGTTATTTTGGTAACGACCAAGAAAGGAAAAGAAGGTAAGGCTCGTATTATTTATAATGGTTCGGTGGGTATGAGTCAAGCTACTGAATTGCCGGAAGTGGCTCATTCTTATGAATATGCAGAATTCTATAATAAAGCGATTGGTACAGAAACGTATACACCTGAAATGATTCAGAAGTATCGTGATGGCTCTGATCCTGATAATTATGCTGATGAAATGTATCTTGATGACCTTTTGGGTGGTCATGCACTGCAAACCAAGCACGAGTTAAGTGTAAGCGGTGGTACGGAAAAGGTACAATATATGGTATCGCTGGGCTATTTGCGCCAAAATGGTTTGTTGGATAACAACTATTATAACCGTTACAATGGCCGTGTAAACCTCAGTGCAGAGCTAGCTAAGAACTTGAAGTTGCAAGTTCGTCTGAGCGGTGTGACTTCCGACCGCCACGAACCTTCTACACCGGGTATCTTGGATACTGGTGGTTTCAAGGGTATCATTGCCAATGCAGTTCGTTTCCCGGGTATGACTCCCAGCTATCTACAGAATGGCGAAGTCGGTCTAGGACCTAAGTTGCAAGGAACTCCGGTGGCATGGGTAGACTGTGCTTCTTCCTATCGTGAAGACTTTGATAAGTTTAAGAATAATATAGAATTGTCTTATCAGCCAATCGATGGTTTGACTCTGAAGGTAATAGGAGGCTATAATTATACATTGAGCCATGTTCGTAATTACCGCTGCGATTTGATTCTCACCGGTGGTAAGAGCACAGGTCCTTCTACTTTGTCGGATGAAATGAAACGGACAGTCTATAAGACTTTCCAGGCTGTAGCTGATTATAATAAGTCCTTTGGTAAACATAATCTTGCTGCATTGGTAGGATATACTTGGGAAGACGAAGGTCAGCGTACTTTATCGGGCAACCGTAATAACTTCCCCTCTGATGACGTGCCTTTCCTGAATGCCGGTGGTGCAGACGGACAGACAAATGGCGGTGGCGGTTACGACTGGGCTATACAGTCTGTATTCGGTCGTTTGACTTATAATTATGACCAACGTTATTTATTCGAAGCCACGATGCGTTATGATGGCTCTTCTCGTTTCCCGACAGACAGCAAATATGGTTTCTTTCCTTCAGTGGCTGCCGGATGGCGTATCTCTGAAGAAAAGTTCTGGAAAGAGAATGAAAACCTGTCTTTCATCAATAATTTGAAGCTGAAAGCTTCTTATGGTGTATTGGGTAACAATAATATCGGTAACTATCCTTATCAGTCAGTATACTCTTTGGGCCAGGCACAGAACTACGTATTTGGTGGAGTATATACACAGGGAGCAGCTGTTACTACCTATGTAGATCCGGCTTTGAAGTGGGAGCGTACTCGTACGACCGATGTCGGTATCGAAACAGCATTCTTCAATAATAAGTTGACATTTAATGCTTCTTATTTCTATCGTAAGACTACGGATGTATTGTATAAGCCGGCTGCAAGTTACTCTTCTATCTTCGGATTAAGCGTATCGCAGGTAAATACCGGTGAGTTGGAAAATAAAGGTTGGGAGTTTGAAATAGGTCATCAAAATACAATTGGTAAGTTCCATTACCATATTAATGGTAATTTCTCTATCATCGACAATAAGGTATTGACATTGGGTATGGGAAATGTGACCCAGAATAATGGTATGGTAGGTAATGGTAGTGATTTGTTTATCGGTTATCCGATGCAGATGTTCTATGGTTATAAGACGGACGGAGTATTCCTGACCGACGATGAAGTAGGTGATTGGTATGATCAGACCGCGATAGCCAAAGGTTCTAAAGCCGGAGATATTCGTTATATCGATACCACCGGTGATGGCAAGGTGACACCGGATGACAAGGTGTTCTTGGGTTCCCGTATACCTAAATACACTTTCGGTTTGAATTTTGGCGGAGAATACAAAGGTTTTGACTTCAGCGTATTGCTTCAGGGAGTTGCCAAAGTGAAAGGTATGCTGTCTGTTTATGCAGGTCATGCATTCTATCAGGAAGGTAATATCCAGAAATGGCAAATGGAGAATTGCTGGAATGTGCAGCAAGACAACCGTTATCCGGAATATCCTCGTCTGGAGGTTATGTCTAATGCAGGCAGTAATAATACGTTAGCTTCTGATTTCTGGGTATTGGATGCTTCTTATTTGAAAGTGCGTAATGTTCAGTTAGGTTATACATTGCCCGATCATATAGCTAAGAAGTTTGGTTCAAGCGGTTTACGTTTTTATGTATCTTTGGATAACCCTTTGACTTTCAAAAGTTATCGTAAAGGGTGGGATCCTGAAAACACGAACAACAATGGACAATATTATCCGACTATGTCAACTTATACTTTGGGCTTAACTTTAAAATTCTAATGACTTATGAAAAGATTAAAATATATAGCTTTTGCTGTTTTATTAGCTTCATTTTCATTTCAATCATGTGATTTGGAGCGTTATCCTTTGACAGATTTGTCGGAAGATAATTTTTGGAATGATGATAAGAATGCTGAATTGGCATTGACTTCTTTATATAGAGGTAGTATCACGAATGGTTTGGAATATAATGTTTCGGACTTTTGGTCTTATCATGGTATGTTGTTTATGGAGCATCTGACAGACAATGCTTATGACCGTCGCGGAGAAAATAATCCATTCTTTAATATATCCAGTGGCAAGTTACTGAACAACAATGGATTCGTAAAGAACTATTGGTCATCGGCTTATAAGCGTATCGGTTTGTGTAATCGTTTCTTGGAGGGTATTGCCAATGCTCCTGAATCAGGACAGAAAACCCGAATGGTTGCCGAGGCTCGTTTCTTGCGTGCCACTCAGTATCATTATCTGGCCAGCTATTTTAAGGATGTACCTTTAGTGACCAGAACCCTGACAGGTGAAGAGGCGAATACGGTTGAAAAGGAGACTCAAGCCAATATTCTGTCGTGGTGTGTGACAGAGTTCAAAGAATCAGCAGCCGATCTGCCTCGTTTTAAAGACATATCAAACAGTGAGACGGGACGTGCTTGCAAACAGGCTGCCTTAGCATTTCTAGGCAGAACTTGCATGCTGATGCAGGACTGGGCAGGCGGAGTTGCCGCTTATAAGGAAATTATCGACTATGGTGATAACTCAATTCATCCTGTATATCGGGAACTTTTCCATCCTTCGACCGGTGTAGGTAATAAAGAGAATATTTATTATATATCCTATCTTGAAAACTACTTCGGTTGCGGTCTTCCTCAGCATATCTTGTCTGCAAAAGACGGTGGATGGAGTCTGTCCAATCCTTCGGCCGGATTATTTGAATCTTATGAGTTTAAGGATGGAACTCCGTTCAGCTATGACGATTCACGTTATAACCCTGATAATTTAGGTGAGAACCGTGACCCGCGTCTTGATTATACCATTTATTATAATGGAGCGACTTTCATGGGCAGTGAATATCGTATGAGCCCGGATTACGAAGCGTCAAAGAAAGAACGTTTGGACTATTCTTCAGAAGTATCTAAGACCGGTTTTATGTGGCGTAAATATTTTGATGAGAATCCAATCAATGACTTGAACAGCTATAGTGCTGTGACTCCGGTCATCAGATATGCAGAAGTTTTGCTGAGTTATTTGGAATGTTTGATTGAAAGCGGACAAACCATTGATCAGACCGTTTTGAACCAGACCATTAATCAGGTGCGTGAACGTGCCGATGTTAAAATGCCGCCTGTCACAGAAACTAACTCAGATAAATTGCGCGAATTGCTTCGCAACGAGCGTCGTGTTGAATTGGCTTTTGAAGGTATCAGATATTGGGACTTGTTGCGCTGGAAACTTGCCGAAACAGTGCTTGTCGGTGAGGTATGGGGTGCTCCTTATCCCAAATCTGAAAAATATGCAGGTTCTACCAAGTTTGTAGACCCGACAGGACATTGCCGTTGGTATGTGGGAAGAAGAGATTTCCGTAATCCTCAGGATTATAAATGGCCGATTCCTTTGTCAGAACAAAATATTAATCCTAACTTGCGTGAGTAATTCTAACAATATGAGGCTAACTGCTTTTGGTAAAGCGGTTAGTCTCTGACTAAAATATTAAAGTATTATGAAAAAACAGTATTTGGCTTTATCTCTTTTGACACCGGTGTTGTGCTCTGCTCTGACAGCGGAGGCCAAGACTCCTAAAGACAATAAGGTGACCAATCGTGAACAACCTAATGTGATTATTATCTTTGCGGATGATTTGGGCTATGGCGATTTGGAATGTTACGGTGCAAAGAATGTACAGACTCCCAATGTCAACCGTTTGGCGAGTGAAGGTATTCGTTTTACCAATACCCATACTATAGCTGCTACCAGTACCCCTTCCCGCTACTCGTTGCTGACAGGTGAATATGCGTGGCGGCGTCCCGACACAGATATTGCAGCCGGAAATGCGGGAATGATTATCCGACCGGGGCAGTATACTATGGCAGATATGTTTAAGAACGCCGGATATGCCACTTGTGCCATCGGAAAATGGCATTTAGGGTTGGGAGACAAGACTGCAGAGCAGGATTGGAATGCTCCTCTTCCTTCATCATTAGGTGATTTGGGCTTTGACTATCATTACATTATGGCAGCTACGGCCGATCGTGTTCCCTGTGTGTTTATAGAGAATGGAAAGGTGGCCAATTATGATCCTTCCGCACCTATTGAGGTGAGTTATAAAGGTAATTTCCCCGGTGAACCTACCGGAAAAGACAATCCTGAGTTGCTTTATAACCAGAAGTCCAGTCACGGACATGATATGGCTATTGTAAACGGCATTGGCCGCATCGGTTTCATGAAAGGCGGTGGTAAAGCTCTTTGGAAAGATGAGAATATTGCAGACTCCATTACCACTCATGCCATTGATTTCATCAAACAGCATAAAGATGAACCTTTCTTTATGTATTTTGCAACCAATGACGTTCATGTTCCCCGTTTCCCGCACGACCGTTTCCGTGGAAAGAACCCGATGGGCGTACGCGGAGATGCTATTGTGCAGTTTGACTGGTCGGTAGGTCAGATTATGGAGACACTCGACAAACTGGGCTTGGCGGAAAATACACTGATTATCCTGTCCAGCGATAATGGTCCTGTGGTGGATGACGGTTATGACGATAAAGCAGAAGAATTGTTGAACGGACATAGTCCTGCCGGTCCGTGGAGAGGAAATAAATACAGTGCATTCGAAGGAGGTACAGCCGTTCCTGCCATCGTGCGTTGGCCTAAGAAGATTAAGGAAAGCCGTGAGTCGGATGTTTTGATGTCGCAGATTGACTGGATGGCTTCTTTGGGCTCGTTGGTAAATGCCAAGTTCCCCAAAGGCAGTGCCTCGGACAGCCATAACCGCATCGGCAATTTGCTGGGAACAGACAATGCCGACCGTCCTTGGGTAATTGAACAGGCAGCTAATCATGTTTTGTCCGTGCGTACCAAAGACTGGAAATACATTGAGCCGAATGATGGTCCTGCAATGATACAGTGGGGACCTAAAATTGAGACCGGTAACTCAAGTACCCCTCAGCTTTATGATATGAGGAAAGACATTAATGAACGTGCTAATCTGGCATTACAGCACCCTGAGGTGGTATATGATATGCAGAATATACTTCGCAGAGTACGTAATAAGACCATTAAGATGGAATAATAAAAGAAGAGAGACGGTTCAACAGTGAGCCGTCTCTCTTTGATATATAGCCGTTTTCTCTTATCCTCTGTTCGCTCTTTTACGTTCCAGCTCATCCAAAATTACTTTACGCATACGCATACTCTTTGGAGTTACTTCCACATACTCGTCTTCCTTGATATATTCCAATGCTTCTTCCAATGAGAAGATTACCGGCGGAATGATACGCGCCTTGTCGTCCGAGCCCGACGCACGCATATTGGTCAGTTTCTTTGATTTAGTTACATTGATAACCAAGTCATTATCGTGAACATGTTCGCCCACTACCTGACCTGCATATACTTCATCTTGCGGATAAATAAAGAACTTACCGCGGTCTTGCAATTTGTCAATCGCGTAAGCAAAAGCCGTACCACTTTCCATTGCAATCATAGAACCGTTGCTGCGGCGTTCGATATCGCCCTTGTAGGGTTGATATTCCTTAAAGCGGTGTGCCATGATAGCTTCTCCCTGAGAAGCAGTCAATACATTGGTACGCAAGCCGATGATGCCGCGTGAAGGCATATCAAATTCAATATTGACACGGTCTCCTTGAGACTCCATAGAGGTCATTTCACCTTTACGGCGAGTTACCATGTCAATCATCTTGCTGGCAAATTCTTCGGGAACACTGATTGTGAGTTCTTCTACCGGCTCACATTTCACTCCGTCTATTTCTTTGAAAATAACTTGCGGCTGTCCCACCTGAAGTTCGTAACCTTCACGGCGCATTGTTTCAATCAAGACAGAGAGGTGCAATACACCACGTCCGGACACTACCCATTTGCCGTCTTCCAATTCACTTTTGCGAACGCGCAACGCCAAGTTCTTATCCAATTCCTTCATCAGACGGTCGTGAATGTGGCGTGACGTCACAAACTTACCTTCTTTACCGAAGAAAGGAGAGTCGTTGATAGTGAACAACATACTCATGGTAGGTTCGTCGATGGCGATAGGTGGCAATGGTTCCGGATTTTCGTAATCGCAGATTGTATCTCCGATTTCAAAGCCGTCTACACCGATAATGGCACAGATATCACCCGATGATACCGCATCGGTTTTTTTGCGTCCCAAACCTTCGAATGTATGTACTTCTTTGATTTTAGACTTCACCATCGAGCCGTCACGCTTTGCCAGAGTAATGTTCATGCCTTCTTTCAATGTTCCGCGATGAACGCGGCCCACAGCGATACGTCCGGTATATGATGAATAGTCCAAAGAGGTAATCAACATTTGTGGAGTACCTTCCAGTTGTTTTGGAGCGGGAATATGTTCGATGATAGCATCCAGCAGTGCTGTCAGGTTGTCGGTCGGAGTTTTCCAGTCAGTGCCCATCCAGTTATTTTTGGCGGAACCATAGATAACCGGGAAGTCCAACTGATCTTCTGTGGCGTTGAGGCTGAACATCAAGTCGAACACCATTTCGTATACTTCTTCCGGGCGGCAGTTGGGTTTATCCACCTTATTGACTACCACTAGCGGCTTCAAACCGAGTTGTAATGCCTTTTGGAGTACAAACCGAGTTTGAGGCATCGGGCCTTCAAACGCATCTACCAGCAGGATACATCCATCGGCCATATTGAGCACACGTTCCACTTCACCACCGAAGTCGGCGTGTCCCGGAGTATCAATAATATTGATTTTTGTTCCATTGTAGTTAATTGAAACGTTCTTCGAAAGGATTGTTATACCTCTCTCACGTTCCAAGTCATTGTTATCCAATACCAGTTCCCCATTGGTCTGGTCGTTGCGGAACAAATGTCCCGCCAACATCATCTTGTCCACGAGCGTTGTTTTTCCGTGGTCTACGTGGGCGATGATGGCAATGTTTCTAATGTCTTGCATACTATACCTAATATTTGGCTGCAAAGGTACGATTTTTAGTTGAAAAAATATTTGGCTGTTAACGTTTATTTTTTATCTTCGGTCTCTTCTTTGCTGTTAAATGTAGACGGAGTTGTTCCGTAGAAATCGACAAAGTGCTTTCTGAAGGTTGGAATGTCGTTATAGCCCACCATTTCGGCTACCTCCTGCACGCTATATTTTTTAGTCCGCAACAGCTCTGCCGAGCGTTTCAGGCGCACGCCTCTTACCAGCTCTATAATAGTAAAGTTGGTGAGCTGCTTCACTCTTCGGTAGAGGGTGGGCTGGCTCATGTTCAGCATTTCGGCAAGTTTCTTCACATTGAAGTCCTGATTTTGCAGATTGTCATTTACAATTTTCAGGATTTGTGTGACAAACGGATCTTCAATTTCTATGGCAATTTCGTTTTCTTCTTGCGTATCTCCGATAGTGCTGATAGACGGCATCAGCAGTTTGGTATAGATTTGTTTCAATTCCACTCTGCTCTTGATGAGTCGTTTTACTTTTGTGCGCAGAATTTCCGGGTTGAACGGTTTCAGGATATAATCGTCGGCACCCAGTTCGATACCTTTCACCACATCCTCATCGCCTACTAATGCTGTCAGCAGGATGATAGGAATATGGCAAGTCTTTAAATCCTCTTTCAGTATGCGGCAACATTCGAATCCGTCCATCACAGGCATCATTACATCGGTAATAATCAGGTCGGGTATCTCTTTACGTGCTATTTTCACTCCTTCTTCACCGTTTTCTGCCATAATGATATTATAGGTTCCGCCGAATAACACTTTCAGATAAAGCCGGATATCCGCATGGTCTTCGATAACGAGTATTTTATATTTCGTTTCAGGACTTTCAATCGGTCGGGGGATGATGCTGTCTTGCAGTTCCTGTTTCTTCTTGTCCTCCACAGTGATAATCTTTGCCTGGCTGTCGTCTACCTGCATGTGTCCCGGTTTGACGAATACCACATATTCTTCTCCTTCAAAATGCTCTTTGCCCAGCGGAATATACAAGGTGACGGAAGTACCAGTTTCTTTGTCTTGCTTGATTTGAATATCTCCGTGATGGTCGAGTGCCGTTCTTCTCATAATCTCGATACCCAGTTCAGGATGCAGATAATTGCTCGGCGAGATATAAGTATCTTCTCCCAGATAGGTGACAGATGATTCCTCAATCACTTCTTTTCCATCATCTTCGATAGTGAAAAGGCAGTATTCTTTTCCTTTCAGGTTTGTGGTGCTGACAATAAAGCGGACGGCACCGGCATAAGAGATATGCCGGTATGCGTTCGACATTATATTTTTGAGGACAAACATGATTTTTTGCCAGTCAATCCATATTTCCGCGTTTATCTTGTTGTCCTTGTCGTAATACAAGTTGATGGGGCTGACATTCAGCAGCTCATACGAAGAGCGTACCACTTCGTCGGCTATACGGCTTGCCGCGTATGGAGCTACATTCAGCGTAGGGCCATAGTTTTCTTCCTGATGAATATTAAGCAATTGGTTACAAATGTCCTGCATGCAGATTGAGTTTCGATAGGCCACTTTTACTTTTTGCAGGAACGACTCCGGCAATGCCGAGTTGTCTATCATTTCTTTCAGAGGTGCGGTGACCAGTGACAGGGGCGTTCTCAGTTCACGTGCCAGCATATATCTGATTTGGTCACGCATTTGCTGATTCTTCTTTTCTTCCGCCCTTATCTCCGTAGCCTCTTCCAGACGCTCTTTCATTTGCACTTCCTTTTCTTTATACAGCTGCCGCTTCAGTGCTTTCCTATTGAGGTAGAGCCAAGTCAGGAATATGGATGTTATGATGATAAGTATGTAACCTGCAACCGCCCATCCGGTAGTAGCCCAATACTTGCCGACAGTGATGGCGATGCGGGTGATTTGTTCATTTCCTTCTATCGGATAGGAGGGCTTTATTTCGAGTATATAGTCTCCCGGCTTGATGTTACTCAGCCTCACCTGGTCATAATCACCGAACCGCCATTCTTTGTCATTGGGTAGCAGGCGGTATTCCACCTTATTGGGAGAAGTGCCGTAACGCAAGTCACTCAGGTAAAGCACGAGATTGTTATTGTTGTAGTTCAGGGTAAGCCGGTCTATTAAATGCGCCGGTTTATCCAAAATGACTTGTCCGTTTACTTTTTCGCCTATTTCCACTTTGTTATAATTCACATCAATGTCGGCGATATAATATTTTCGGTTGCTGGAAGTTTCTTTCAGCTGTCGGGGGTCAAAGTAAAGTAAGCCCGTAGAGTTTACCCACAGTAATTTTCCGTTGTTCAGCCGGCAAACCTGATAATAGTTCTCGGGGAAGGCATACAGATAGAAAGAATTGTTCTTATTGTTGACGGTTATAATGCCCGAATTGGTGCCCAGCCAGGTATTTCCGTTTCGGTCGTCTACCATGCAGTCGATGTGTCCGTTGGGTAAATCTCTGTCAAGAAGCATGGTCGACACCACATTTTTTTCTTTTCCGTCGATTTGGATAATCTTGTTAGCGTATGATACGAATAATTGATTATAGTTATTCATATAGATAGCCATAACCTTGCCCGGAACCAGATTGTTTTTCTGTTCGTATCCTCCACTCAGTGTTACTTTCTTACCTTCGCGCACAGCCTGGAACAATCCTTTTGCTGTTCCCAGCCACATGGTGCCGTCACCATCCTCGCAGATGGCGGTTATTTTTTCTATTTCTTTCGTATAAGGCATATATGCCAGACAGTTTTTACCTTGGTGGTCGTATACCATCAAGGCTTTTTCTGTTGCAATCCATAAATCGTTGCGCGAGTTGAGGAAAAGTATTTTGATAGCAGAGACCTGATTATCCGTTTCTTCCGGCTGGGGGTGAAAAGAAACAATTTCGTTGGTGGTAGGTTTCATCAAGAGAATATCTCCTTTCTCGTCTCCGAACCACAAGTGTCCGTTTTTGTCTTTAAACAAACAGTAATCTCCGTTTTTGTCGGCTTTCTCCCATGGCAGGAACTGTATATTCGGCGAGAGACTCTTTGTTTGGCTTTTATATATACCCTTGTTGTCGGTAGCCAGCCATATACATCCGTTGCTGTCTTCTGCTATTCCATTAAGTGACCTTATTTCATTGTCCAGTTGGATGCGGTTTACATTATCTCCCAACAAATTTAATTTCAGCAACCCTCTTCCGAAAGTGCCAACCCATAACACCTGGCTCTGCTTGTCGAGATAAATGCGCGTGATTCTGTTTTTGATGATAGGTTCGTAATAAATATCATTTTCAATCAAGTTGATTATTTTAATGGGAGCTTTCAGATACTCTTTATTCTCAAATTTGACTAACGCCAATGAAGTGCCCGATGCCATGACGAAAGTAGTGTCGTCTGCCTGTATGATATCGCGGACGCATGCGTCTTGCACACTGTGCGTATGGTCTCCTTTGTCCAGTTTGCGCGTAGCCTTTGTGTTTGTGTCATAGCAGAGCACTCCGTTGTTGTGGCTGCAAATCCACAAGTATTCATTATATATATGTATATTGTCAATATCTTCTGCATTGGTTATTCCCAGTTCGGTGCAGTCCAGTGATTCACCTTTCTTTTCTGTCAGGTTATAGAATATGAGTTTGTTTTCGCGGGTAAGTATATAGAGGCTGTTGTTTTAGCCGTAGAATTTGGAGGGTGTACCTTTTATATTTGGTAGGGGAGTGGGTGTAATGTTCATCTTGTCAATTTCATATTCGGCTTTCAGCTCTACCGCTCCTTGTGAGGTGATGGCATATATCCTGTCTTTTACTACGCATAAGTCATGAATATCTTCCAGCACTTCCGGGGTAGACGAGGTGAGAGGCATATAACATCCCCTCATTTTGTCGAAACACGACAATGTGTTCAGATTGGTTATTCGTGACCAAATCATCTTGTCGGAAGTCTCGTAAATACCGGTAATGGAATGAGGCTCTTTGCTTGCCGAATTATAGTTGTGAAAGTGTATCCCATCGTAGCGGCTTAGACCCACGTCAGTGCCCAACCATAGAAATCCATCTTTATCCTGATAGATTTCGGTTAGTGTATTGTTGCTTAATCCCTCTTGTTTGGTAAGTAACTGGATTCCCGTCTGTCGGAAAAAGCTTTGTGCTTTAGCTTTGGTTACTCCCATACCTACTAACAGGACAGCTACAAGTAGCCCTGCAATCGGTGTCGTTAATGTTCCGCTTCTTTTCATATTCCCTTCATTTCATTTAAATCTATAGTACGGTTACGGTTCTATATACTTATGTCATATATCTTTCTTAGACTATTTTAAGGATATCTGCAAAAATAGACTTTTAATATGTTATAATCAATATTTTAGCTTAGAAACTTTTTAAAAAGTCGGATTAGTCAGGCCGCATACTGCTACCATGATGAGTGGCATATCAATCATGGTTTTGTTCTCTGCATTGTAAATCAGTGCATTATGATTGAATGAAATACCATCGAAGTTCATACGTTAAATAATAATTCAAAAGAAAGGAAGTGAAGAACCCATGTGCACCTATCACGCATACAGATTCTTCCTTCCCTTCATAGAGCTTAATATCACCTCACAATCTTTTCAGCCCTAACTGATTTATAGAATCTGATACCTATAGTTTATAAGTGAATGAAGCGTCATGGTTCTTCGGGTTATAAGTACCCCGGATGCTGACAGGAACCTGCATATATTTGATTCCGTTGTCTGCCACCTTCATATAAATATAGCTTTCTGATTGGAAAATAAAATTGCCTTCACTGTTGTCGCTGGCCAAGCTGAATCCTTTCACATACCATTTCATGAGTGAGGAACTGCATTCGGCATTATATCCGTTGTAATATAAGTCACCGTCGGCATAGCTGGTAAGGTTAAGCTGAATTGTGAAGGTGTACTTGCCATTGATTGTCTGGCTGGTAATCACTTTCAGCAAAGTTTGATTGCCCTTATCGGCAGCCAATACATTATGCTCTTCTTTCGCATTGGTATGTTTGCGAAGATTCGATAAGATTTCATCTGCTTCCTTTAAACTGATAGCAGGTAAATCGTTTAGATTCAAATTGTCAGAATTGTTTTCCTCGTATGTAACGCTTCTGGCGCCATACGTTTTTTCCAAAAAATACGTTGAACTTGAGTTGTCAACGGGGTCACTACTTTCTGCAGTGCAGGATGCCACACTCATCATGATGAGTGTGACAATTAATAAATAAATTGCCTTCATAGAACTATTTTTTTATTATTTCTTATACGTTTGAATGATTGACCCATTATCATTCGCCTCAAAAGTAGGTATTATTTTCAAATAAACAAATTATTTCGAAGAATTTTTGAGTAAAACACCCTCTTTTTATGAATTAAACACCCCTTATTGGATAAAACGAGGGTGTTTTAAGCATAAAACGGTGATTTATTCATTATGAATGAAACACAGCTGCTATGTGAAAGAAACGCCATCGGTGTTTCTTTCATCCCAATGAATAATTCTCCGTGAATAATTTCCCGACACTTTATCCCGATGAGGGGTGAATTAATTTCGGGGCTACTTTGCATTTTGCCGAAACTACCTCTTAACAAAGACTAATTCGCCAACTTCCTGTTAAAAAAATAGAGCCTATCTTTGCAGCAGTAGAAAACAACTTTAGGTGAAATGAATATGGTAATAAGAAGAACTTTATTTGTATTGATGTGTCTGCTGGCTTCTTCCTTATATATGTATGGACAGGTAGCTGTTAAGACCAATGTGGCGATGGATGCAGTTGCCATACCGAATCTGGGAGTAGAAGTGGGTTTGAGCAAGAAACTGACCTTGGATATACCGGTGTATTACAATCCATGGAAGTACAGCGACAATAAAATGCTGAAGCTGGCAATGGTTCAACCCGAACTCCGCTATTGGCTTTGTGATAAATTCAACGGCCACTTCTTTGGTGCCCATCTGATGGGAGGCGCTTATCACACCACCGGCATCGATTTACCTTTCTCGCCTTTTGATGATTTGAAAGACTATCGTTATAAAGGTCGGTTCTATGGCGGTGGCATCAGTTACGGTTACCAGTTTGTATTGGGGCGTCATTGGAACCTGGGCGCAACCATAGGTATCGGCTATGCATACGTGAGCTATAAGAAATATGAGTGTGAAGAATGTGGAGACATGGTAGAGAAATCTCATAAGAACTATTTCGGTCCTACCAAGGCTGCCCTCAACCTTATTTATATATTCTAAAAACAGATGAATTATGAAACTGATACGCTATATCCTTTTAACATTGTTGCTGCCGGTGCTTCCGGCAGGTGCACAGAATCTGTGCGGCAGCCGGGTTCAGGTTGCTAACCCTTCTATCCTGATAGGTGACAACGGCCAGGTGATGATAGGAATGGATGTTACCCTTCCGGCCGATATGCAGCTATCTTCCAACCGTGTGGCTACACTCACTCCGGTGCTGAAGACTCAAGATAACAGTTATAATAAGGTGTTGCCTGCCATTTGGGTGTATGGCCGCACACGCAATATCGTGCAGCAGCGCAATCATGAAATTCCTGCGGATGCCTTCTCGGTGTTGCGCCGCAAGAACGGAACATCACAAACGGTGAATTACTCGGCACGCATCCCTTACGAAAAGTGGATGAACGGTGCAGAGCTCGAGCTGTTGGCCGATGTACGCGGTTGTGCCAACTGCCAGAAGGAAGAGAGCAATGCCCTCATCGCTCGTGCCAACTTGGAACGTTACACCGTGCAGCCGATGGTAGCTTTTGTATCTCCGGCTGTCGAAGCCATCAAAAACCGTGCTGAAGAAGGTCAGGCTTATCTCGACTTTCCGGTGAACCAGACAAAGATTTATCCCGACTACCGCCGCAATCCTTCCGAACTCGAAAAGATTAAGGCAACGGTAGATGTGGTGAAGAACGATGCCAATACACAGATTACCGAGATAGACATCACCGGCTATGCATCTCCCGAAGGCCGTTATGCATCCAATGCTCGTCTGGCTCAAGGCCGTGCCGAGGCGCTGAAGAAGTATGTGATGGACTCCTACGGTTTCAAGTCAGACCTGTTCCGGGTTAATTCGGTAGCCGAAGACTGGGCCGGCCTGCGTGACTATGTGGCAAAGAGCAATTTGCCGCGCAAAGACGAAATACTGTTCATAATAGATAAGGATGAAAATGATTTTGATTTCAAAGAAGGACGCATCAAAGCTCTGGATGGTGGCAAGATATACGCTTCACTGTTGCAGGACTGCTATCCGGGCTTGCGTCATTCAGACTACACAGTGCGCTATGTGGTGCGCGGATTTAATGTAGAAGAAGCGAAACAAATCATAAAGACACGTCCCCAGCAGTTGAGCTTGCAGGAAATGTACCTGGTGGCTCAGACCTATGCAAAGGGCAGTAAGGAATTCAACGAAGTGTTCGATGTGGCAGTGCGCATGTTCCCTGATGACCCAACAGCGAATATAAACGCTGCCGCTATCGAACTCCAACGAGGTGACTTGCAACAGGCAGCCCGTTATCTGGACAAGGCTGATGCACAAGCGAGTGCAACGCTGAACAACAGAGGCGTGCTGAATCTGTTGCAGGGAGACCTCGACCAAGCAGAGACTAATTTCAAGAAGGCACAGAGCCTAGGTTCTTCCGAAGCCGGTGCCAACTTGGAAGAAGTCGCTAAAAAAAGAAAAGACAATGCTATATTTGGAAATAAGAAATAAACAGTACAATAAAAGATGTTAGAAGAAACTTGCTCTTTGTGAAAAGCGCAAGGTAAAATCCGGGACAGCAGAGGCTGTACCCGGATTTTGAATTTTATAAGAAACAGAAGCAGCCCTGCTTATTCTGATATTAAGACAAAACTTGCAGACTCATCCTCGTGTCAGAGCCCTCTTTTTACACGTACGTCTGCATGAGGATATACATACGTAAGCGTGAGGCTATGCGGACGTACGTACAGACATACGCATACGTACGTACAGGCTTACGCGTACTAACATGTGAAATGATGCACTTCCCAAAAGACAAGGACGTTTTTTTAAAAGACCAAGAGCTTTTTAAAAAAGATAACGAGCTTTTTAAAAAAGACCTTAGTCTTTTTACCTCTGCCCGGACTTTGTGCACCGTTACATTCCATGAAGGTGCACATGTACACTTTTTGAGGAAAAACGCTTAAAACGTCCTATTTTCTATCACCCCGGGAAACTCATAAAATAAAAGGTATGTAGTTGACAATTAGTATGTTATGCGAAGGCGTATTTCAAAATGTGGTGAGAGTATGAGAGCATAGGTGAGAGTAAATATTTTTTATTATCACCATATAACACGTTTATAATTAACTTGTTACGCGTAAGGTGAGAGTATGAGAGATAAACGGCTCAAACTTTCAGGCGAGAAAGGCTGATGCGTACAGCTTTTCGCTTAATATGTATTTATTCTTAAAAAACAAGCCTTTTCAGGTGTTATGTGCATGATACTTGTGTGGCGTTGCAGTATTTTACCTATAACATATCATTAAATAAATAAAAAGCATTATATTTGCATATTATATGATATATTGAGTATGACAAAGAATACAATGGGGACTAAATTGCCTCGAAAACTAGAGCAGAAGATGTCTGTTGTAGGAGAGCAGATTAAATTGGCTCGTTTACGCAGGAATCTGAGCGTGGCTCAGGTGGCAGAACGTGCTACCTGTTCACCGTTAACCGTGTCCCGAATAGAGAAAGGTGTACCGACAGTAGCAATCGGAATCTACTTGCGAGTGCTATATGCTTTACAGCTTGACGATGATATTCTGTGGTTGGCCAAAGAAGATAAATTGGGAAAAGCTTTACAAGATTTGAGCTTGAAGACAAGGGAACGTGCATCAAAAAAGGAGTAAATGATGAAGAAGCTATATGTATATGCTGATTTTGATTGGCTCAAGGAAGTTGAGTTCATTGGCGAGTTGGGCTATGAATCTCTTCGTGGTTCGGACAGCTATTGTTTCACATTTAGCGATGCGTGGTTGAAAAAACATGTAGATTTGTTTCTGTGCGATGACCTGAATAATTATCCGGGACAGCAACATACGCAACCGGAGAAAGATATATTCGGATGTTTTTCTGATGCTTTGCCGGATCGTTGGGGACGTACATTGTTGTTGCGGCGAGAGCAGATTGCAGCGAAGGAAGAAAAACGACCGGTACGAAGGCTATCTTCTTTCGACTTTTTGACCGGCACCGATGATTTTTCCCGAATGGGTGCTTTCCGTTTCAAGGAATCAAAAGACGGAGGATTTATAAATATGAGTGAGTCGTTGAAAATCCCACCTCTGACGGATATTAGAGAGTTGGTTGCAGCCGGTGCAGAAATTGAGAAAAGCGAAGAGGAGAATATTCTTCCTGACAGGAAATGGGTTGCTCAACTTGTACAGCCGGGGTCTTCCTTGGGTGGTGCAAGGCCCAAAGCCAGTGTGATAGACACGGATAAAACGCTTTATATCGCCAAGTTCCCTTCACGTAAAGATGATTATGATGCCGGGCTTTGGGAACATTTTAGTCATCTTCTTGCCGTGAAAGCCGGTATAAATGCCGCGGAAACCAAAGTGATGGCTACAGGAGAAAAATATCACACCTTGCTTTCGCAACGCTTCGACAGAACCCGGGAAGGAAAACGGATTCATTTTGCTTCTGCAATGACTTTATTGGGGCTCAATGATGGTGACAATGCAACTACAGGACATGGTTATTTGGATATAGTCGATTTCATAATCCAAAACTGTACGAATGTAGACGATAATCTGCAGGAACTCTATCATCGTGTGGCTTTTAATATCTGCATCGGCAATAGCGATGACCATTTCCGTAATCATGGCTTTCTTTTGACTGCAAAAGGTTGGACGCTTTCTCCTGCATACGATATGAATCCTACGTTGAATGAGTATCAAAGCCTGCTCATCTCATCAACTTCCAACAAAGCAGAGTTGAGTTCATTGCTTCATGCTTGCGAAGATTATATGCTTAACCGGAAAAAATTATTTCAGAGGTAATTGAAGCCGTAAATGGATGGCGAGAGTTGGCTACACGATTGAATATTTCCAAAAGAGAAATAGATATGTTTGCCGGAGTGTTGGGTGAACGATGTAAGAGATGAGCGAGAAAGGCTGATGCGTACAGCTTTTCGCTTAATATGTATTTATTCTTAAAAAACAAGCCTTTTCAGGGTTCCTTTTCTATATAAATTGCTATCTTTGTATATTTAACATGGAAACATTGAACCGTATGCCTTTTAAAGCTCAAAAAGCCGTATTTAAGAAGTTGGAGGAGATTGTTGACGTTCATTCTCTTTCGGAGGAAGATCGTGTGCGCTATGAAAATAGTGTCAATGCCTACCGTGACTATTTGGCTACTATTGACTATGCTGCCAAGAAGGGTATCGAGGAAGGTTTTGAAGAAGGTGTTCAGAAAGGTTTTGAAAAGGGTGTTCAGAAAGGTTTTGAAGAAGGTATTGAGAAAGGCTTGCAGAAAGGGGAACAAAAAAAAGCTCTTGAAATTGCCCGCAATCTGAAATCCATGGGAATGACACCGGAGCAGATTATGAACATCACCCATCTTTCCCTTGCCGAAATTGATTCCCTCTGAATTGATTCCCTTTGATAAGAAAGAATATATTTTCAGTAAAGGTGAGCGTAATGTCTCACCTTTTTTTATTTCCGGTCTTCCGTAAAAAGAGTATCATTCGTTCTTGCCGATAGCTAACCGACTATATCAGTCCGACTAAGCGTTTCCCTCCTTTAGATTATCCCCTTTTATAAGTCGAACTATTACAGTCTCCGGCAGCAGACTATAGTAATCTTCCGCTCAAAAGACCTTAGCTGACGGCATGAAACACCTTACCCTTCCCTTTGTATGCGATAAGCAGTAGGAAAGCGTCGGCAAATCCACCTTTAGGCACTGAACGTTTTACCTCGTGGTGGGCAATTCATTGAATAATTTAACAATTGAAAAAAGGAGACTTGAAAAAGCTTCTTCCCGCAAAAAATAATTGGAAAAAAGATAGTGGGTATTTTGTGCATCGCAATGTGTGTATCATTCAAAATTGAATTAAATGCCCTTGAAATTACCCATGAAATGCACTTTTCCGAATTTGCCAATCTATTTTGCCGAAAACACCGATTAAGACCAATCCTAAAACACCCTTATCTTTGCAATGTCGAAAGACAAGAACGAATGCGAGAATGAAATTTACAAAACATAATAATTGCAAACTTAAAAATTAAAATTATGAAGATTAAGGGTTTATTATTCGGACTGTTTGCATGCGCTGCATTAGCTGCATGTACAAACGAAGACATTGTGGATAACAATGGTAATGGCGAACAAGAAAAGGTTGATGCTAACTTGAAACTTGTGATTAGTGCTGCTACAAATTCTAGTCGTGCTACTGAAGGTAACGAAACTTTGGAGGGCTTAGAGAACGAATCAAACGTTTCTAGTGCAGTCGTTATATTGTATAATGAAGAACTACCTGGAAATAGTGAATTGTATAAATTCCCTAATTTGCAAGCACAAGATGGTATATGTACCATGGATTTAGTTGTAAAACAAAGTGGAACTTATTATCCTCTTGTAATTGTTAATCCATCAGAAGGTATTGAAAGCATTGTAAATGGCACAGAGGACAATGCTAAAAAATATGGAGATATTTTGAACTATGAATATAAAGCTACTGGAGGTGCAGGAATCGCAGCAAACCGAGCAGCCGTAAAAGGAATTATTGGTGGAAATGCTATGAATAAGTTTTTGATGACCAATAAAGAGCAAGAAGCTATTACAGTGAATTCAAATAGCTCTGCAGCACCTCAGCCAGTAAATATAAAGGTGGAACGTGTTGTTTCTAAAATAACTTTTATGCCTGGTGGAGAATCTAAAGATAATGCGTATAGTGCAACGGTTGCTACTGTAGCTTATAACCAGCAGGGTGGAACTTTTTGGTTCTTGGGGGCTGCAAATAACAAACCTGTATTGTTGAAGAATTTGGCTAAAGCTAAGAGTGAAGAAAAGGTTCTTTGGATAGATACGAGAACTAATACGGCATACGAAGAAAATGGTGGAAGCTATGGTGACGGTACTTATGCAGAAACACATCCTACAGTTTCTCTTTCTAGCACCACCGACTGGCATTTTGATTATAACAGAGTTCCCACAACGGAAAATTGGACTGTTAAGTTGGATGCATATGCTTTAACAAATCTTTCAACCGCAGTTTATCCGATTAGGCATATTGTTAGAACCGGCACTACTTGGGATAAGCCTGCGTACTTTGGTGTTTTAGGTGATAATGATTATATAGTAGATCCTTTCTCTGTTGCTAAAAATGGAGCTACATTCAATACAGATGGAACTTTATTAAACGGTGCTTCTGAAGATTGGTTTAATAATGCGTTGAGCGAGGTAACTGCATCTCAAGAGGCAGCAAATTTTGAAACCTATTTTGAAGACCTTCCTACTGGAGAATTAGTTGGAGGACATGAAGCAGAAGTCGGTAAACATATGACTTACTGTCTTGAAAACGTAGTTGCGAAAAACCAACAGAAGGCTGGTTTGACAACAGGTGTTATTTTCCGTGGAAAATTACTGAGAAATGGAGCTGAATTAGCTATAGCTTATCGTTATGATAAAAAGAAATATTATTTGGATGAAGTATCAATGAGGGAAGATAATCCGAATTTTGACTTAAATAAAGTTGAAATATTCAAGAACGGTAACTGCTATTATTATGCGCCGGCTATTACTCATGAGACAGGGGTGAATATGGAGTATGCTATAATGCGTAACAACATCTATGTATTGAATATTACAGGTTTTACAGGCATTGGATTTGCAGAAATTAAAAATATAACAACTTCTGATGAGACAGATGATAATTTCTATCTGAAGTTATCAGCTCAGATTCTTCCTTGGAAGGTACGTCTCACCAACATTGAATTCTAAATCCGAACACAAAAACTCTCTAAATAAAGTGGAGGAGGCAATCCTCCTCCACTCCTTTTTCAGAAATTACTATTCTAACATTCCATTAAAACAATAAAAGCATGAAAACAGTAAAAACATTCGCCCGACAATTCTCTTTTGGCTTGATGATGGCCATGACATTGGGAAGTGCCGTTGTGTCGTGCGACAGCATACTCGATGAAGATGATGTAGATTGCTCTGTAGAATATAGAGTAAAATTCAAATATGACTATAACATGAAGTATGCCGATGCTTTCTCTCGCGAAGTAAGCAGTGTTGCTCTTTATGCTTTTGATGACAACGGCAAGCTGGTATACCAGAAAACTGAGGCAGGCGATGCTTTGGCCGCCGACGGCTACTCGATGGTGGTCGATATGGAGCCGGGTGATTACCACCTTATAACATGGGCGGGTCTGAGCGATGAGGCCTCATTCTCCGTTCCTTTGATTACGCAGGGAGTGTCTTCGTTGGAAGAGCTTCAATGTAAAATGGACCGCATTTACTCTCGCGCAGCCGACGGAAGCGCTGTGGTAAGCAGCAAACTTTCTTCTTTGTGGCATGGCGAGGTTACCAAACAGTCGTTTACCCGCGCGGCAACCCAACAAGTGGTGACTGTTCCTTTGGTGAAGAACACCAATACCATCCGCGTTATCCTCCAGCAAATGGACGGGGTAACGGTAGATGTAGATAAATTTGAATTTACGATTACGGACGACAACGGTTTGATGAACTACGACAACAAACTGATTTCGGACGAAACTCTGACATATTATCCTTATTACCGTGCACAAGGCGGTACGGTGGTAGGCAAGTCGGCACGTGCCGAAGGCGACACGGCTGGCGAAGATGACAACATCAGCGTGGCGATTGCCCAAATCACAGTGGGCCGGTTGGTGGAGGAAAACAACCCCAAGCTGACTATTACCAATACCGAGACCGGCGAAACGGTTCTCTCCATCCCCTTAGTGAAATACCTGTTGCTCACCGAAGCCGAAGGTCATGACATGACTAACCAGGAGTATCTCGACCGTCAGGATGAGTACAACATGACTTTCTTCTTAGACGAAAGTATGAAATGGATTAATACCCGCATCATTATCAATGACTGGGTGGTTCGTTTCAATGATATGAATATGTAATGTGTAACGCATAACAAAAAGAAATTATGAAGAAATGGTTATCATATATAATATTGGCGGTTGTCTGTGGGATGGGGCTTGCTTCGTGTACCGATGAGAATTTGGTAGACGGAGGCGGTAAAGTGACTTCTTCTCCTACCTTCAAGCTGACCTTGTCTCTGTCCGGAGGAACCGATGAAGGTGCATTGCGTGCTGCCGGTGATTATGCCGGAGATGAAAAAGACGAACAAACGGATGAGCAGCGCTATATAGCTAATGACGATGTTTATGCTTTGGAGTTTGATAAGGATGGGGTATTACAACATGTGGTATCCGACCTTCACTTTACTGATAATGATGCTCAGGGTAAAGCAAAGCGGACATTGGAAGGTACATTGGTTCCATTGGAAGGAGAGATTACTTTGGTCGTACTTGCTAACTTGAAGCAGAACGGAATCAGCGATGCTTTAGAAATGCTGAAAGACAAGATTGGCAACTCTAAACAAGAGGTTTACGAAAGTTTGATATATACTTATCCTACTTCCGAATGGGATGTAACTCAACGTTATTTACCAATGCACGGAGAAGTGACGACTACTTTGGCTTCACAAATAACCAATCTGAATTGCAACATTTATCGTGGTGTGGCAAAGATGGGTGTGAAGAATAGTGCTGGCAATTTCACTTTAAAAGAAATATATGTATATTATGTAAACACTCAGGGTTATTGTGTTGCTCCTACCAAGGTTCCCGGTGCAGACGACCAATATACGGAACCGGAAGTTCCTGCAACTTCTGGACAGCGCGCTATAAGCGAACGGTTGAAATATACAATTGCTGATGGTGCAGCACAGGAATGTCTGAATAGGATTTATGTATCCGAAGCCAATAATAAAACTCCCGGCGAAGGGAAGAGTGCTTTGAAGATAGTAGTAGGCGGTGTATTTACCGGTGAAGGATTGGTGGAAGAAGACGGAATGAGTTATTATCGCATTGATATGGAAGACGATAAAACGGGTGAAGTCGCTCCGTTTGATATTATCCGGAATCATTCTTATGTATTTAATATTACGGCTGTCAAGAATCCGGGAACTCCCACTCCTGATGAGGCATTGGATAAGGATGTGATTTCTGCTTTGGTGGTGGGTGAATGGACAACGGAGTCTATGCGTGGTATTCCTGACCAATATACACTGACCACGGACAAGAGTGTGATAAAGTTTGATAGTTATAGTGATCTTCGTGAAAAGACATTGGATATATGGACAGATTACAGTGATGGTTGGGAGATTATCAAGATTAATGATAGCGATGATTTGAGTTGGCTGAATATCAGCAGTGAAGCAGGTACGAGTGATATCACTGCAACTGTATCTATTTCGCCCAAGAAAATAAACAGGGGAATATCTCGTGTTTCCAGATTCTATGTGATGGCTGGTAATATCAGAAAAGAAATTACCGTCATTATGCCTCAACCACCTACTGCAAACTGTTATATTGTAGGTGAGGGTGAGAATGAATTGATTGTTTCTATCAAAGGTAATGGAAACGATGGTATTAAACCGGAAGATCATAACATCATCCCTAATGAGGGAGATGCTTCATTGAAACCTGCTAAAATAGGTATTATTTGGGAAACTAATGGAGGATTGGTAAAGCTAAAAGACCCTAATGGTAATACAGTTAGTAATACTGCAGGCGAGTTGACTTTAGTGGATTATAATAAAGAAACCAACTCTATTAAATATGAAGTAAGCCTTAATGGTGCGTCGATTGGTGGTGTAAAGGGAGGTAATGCATTGATTGGTGCATTCAATAGTTCGGAAGAAGTGATTTGGTCATGGCATATTTGGGTATGTCCGGACATGATTGATTCACAGACTCAGGAAGTGAAAGAGCAATATGTGGAATCTTGGACTTTGAATGATTATGATGTGCTTGACCGTAATTTGGGTGCACTGAGTAATAGACCTGGCACTAATAACAGCGTGGCTTCCATGGGATTGTTGTATCAATGGGGGCGCAAAGACCCATTTATTGGAGCGGGCTATTCTAATGATGATTTTGGGGGTGATGGTACATTGCCTGTAGTACATTATTATAAGAAGTGGGGAGTGATAAACTATTCCACTGTTAGTAGTAAAAAGCCTACAGCTATAGAAGAAACAATTGCCAATCCTACTCAATTGGTTTATGGAAAGGTCTCCAAAGGTAAAGCGGAAGGATTGTCGACATTGGCAAAAGAGGGAGGTTATTTGTGGGGAACAAATGGCGGATTAAGCGCTACTGTAAAAGACCTTGGCTCAAAGACTGTTTATGATCCGTGTCCTGTAGGGTATAGAGTTCCACCGGTAGATGCATTTGTGTTTAGTAGGAGAGAAGAAATTAAGACGTATGAGAGGGGAGAACTAATTGAAAAGGGGTGGCTTCAGTCGAAAAACTATAATCGTCCTGTATACTACAGATACAGCAGCTATAGTTGGTGGTCTGACATGACCCTGCAAGAAGATGGTAAAATACCAAATAAGTCACTATATTATGAAGTTTATGAAGCAAATTTTGTGACTTCATCTTGGAAAACAGTGCTTACAAGTGCAGAGGATAATTGGCGTCCCAACGTAATGTATGTACCTCATTATGTAAAAGATATGCAAGAAAGTAGAATTCAATGGGGAGATGAAAACCCAGCAACAAAGGATAATATCTTTTTATATAAGGGGGATTATGTTAAGGATGCAGATTATTACGGATTTTATCTCAATTATAAAGAGTTGAAAGAGCCTGTATTGACAACAGCTAAAAAAAGTGCTTCGAATAAAAACTATTATTATAGTCCGAAAACGGGGCAGCCTATATCCTGGCTTCCGCTGACAGGTGCTTATGATCCGACAAAAGGCTTTGGGTTTAAATCTGATGGAAAAACTATTGGAATACAGCAAGGCTCTTCCATAACAGTAAATAGTTTTTTATGGACTAATTCATCAGTAGAGAATGAGGATGGGAGAACTATTCCGGCTGCAATGTTTTTGCATGGAACAGAAACAGGTGGAGGAGGCAGTGGTCGTCATATTCATGGTTTGACTCAGTCGAATATTAAAGCAGAACCTCATTATGCCGGTGCTGTGCGTTGCGTTCGTGATCGTGCAAAGACAAAATGGGATATCAATTCATTGACAGAAACTGCCACTATTGGCAGCAGCGAAGGAAGTACGACAACAATAAGAATCATTTCCGTCAACGCCGATTGGGAAATGACAGACCCGGGAGCACCATGGTTGCAAGTAACTCCGGACAGAGGAACAGCTGATAAAGGTCTGGGTAGCGCCATTACGCTGAAGATGTTGGAAAGCGGACATAGTGGGGAGACAACAAAGCTTAGATTCCAGATTGCTAATGAAACGGAACCGCGCTATGTAACTGTGACGGTGAGATAAAAAAATAACAATAAACGGAATTGTATATATGAAAACGAATATTAATATAGCATTCTTGTTCCTGCTGCTGGTCGGCTTAATCAGTTGCACGGAGGCAAATAGCCCCATAGAGGAGGTAGATGCAGGGCATGGAAGTGATAAGAATATACAAGTCGCTTTTAATGTCGCAGTGCCATTGGCCAGTTTACCGTCGGGCAGAGCTATAACGGATGATCAACAGGTAGATGATTATACGGTATGGGTGTTTAATGGCGGCTTGTTTAAAGAAGCTATCAATAAAGGAGATACTTACTCTAAAGAAGAGGCAGATGGGACTACTCGTACCTATCCTAAAGTGTCATACGATAGCGCAAGCGGAAAAATGTATCTTCTTTTGTCTGAAGAATACAAGCAGGTGAGATTGGTGATGATAGCCAATGTAGATGTGAATCCTCCGGCTGTGAATACTTCCTTGACAGAAGTACAAAATCAATTAGCCTCTACCGAGTTTAACTATAATGTTGATAGGATGCCTCTTTATGGCGAAACTGATGGTGAGTTTGAAGTAAAATTGGGCGCTGAGGGGCGCATAACTTTGCTGCGGGCTATGGCAAAAGTAGAGGTGGATGCAACGACTGCTGCTGACCATTTCACGCTCGAGAAGATATATGTGTATAATGTGAATGAGCATGGAACGGTTTACTCAGCCGGTATAATCAATACTCAGGATGAATTGTTGGATTCTCCGGTAGAAGGAATGGCAGAGAGTAATATAGCATCAGTCTATATTCCCGAAAGGGCCGGAGTAAATGGTACAAATAAGAGCTTTGTTATTGTGGAAGGTAAATACACGGGTGAGAGTGTATCCAGATTTTATCATTTGGATTTCATAAAGCGTATTACTACTACAGGAGGGATTAAGTATGAGCGATTGGAAAATATTCAACGCAATCATCGCTATGTATTTAAGATGGATTATGTGACAGCCACCTCCGGGTATTCTTCTTTAAATGAAGCAGTAGAGACTGAAAAGGCGGATAATGAGATTGGAGATGCAGGAAAGTTGATGGTTATTGATGATTTGGGAGTAATGGATATCACAACTGACAACTATACTTATCTGGGAGTAACAGCGGGAAAGATTGATGCTTATCTTAATATGGCAGGAACTCACTATGTGGCTTGTATCAGGGTAGTGACGAACAATGTGTCTGGATGGAAGACAGAAACTCTTCCTGACGGTGTCTCTTTGACATTGAGCAGTTGGGCACCCAGAACAGGAGAAGCAGCGGAGACAGTTCAATCTGTGTGGGTCTTTATTGATAAGAGTGAAGTTTCACGGAATGATACTCGAATTTTGTATATTTATAGTGGGAACATTAGAAAAAAAGTAGAGATTAAGATTCCGTAATGTATAAGTAATAGTTAGAAGGAGATAACAATACTATGGATATTTTTGAAATTATGGATAGAGAATCATCAAGTCGCTCGGAAGTGTACTTGTATGAAGAGAATGGTAAATGGTATGCATACGACCGTTCGGCAGTTCTGCTCAAGAAGTTGGCTGCCGGGGCTGTCGAGCTAAAAAAACATGTGTGTTCTTTCTACGGTGTCATGCTGGAGAAGGTGGAGGTAGACCTCAATCTGCTGCTCAATGCGAGCTGGTTTGTCGCTTTATGCTCTGATTCGGAAATGCTGTTGCTAAAGAACGATTAAAAAAGGAAAATTATCATGTGTGAGGTCGTAAAAGTATTGGAAAGAGAACTGGATAACTCCGGCTTGATATACATCTATCAGGAAGGGGACGAAGGCAAATGGTATGTTTACGAACGGTCTGCATATTTCTTGAGCCGGATAATGACCGGCATCTCATTGGAACGCTATGTCATGGACAATACGCTGTGGCTTGCACGTGCCATAGTGGATATTGACCGTATACCTCAAGACTTGGTTATCAGTTACAGTCATAAAGAATATGTGCTGAGATATACTCTTCAAAACGGTTTCCAAGAGTGGCTCTCGGAACTGGATGGAGTAATTCCCAGCTGAATGATTTAACAGTTAAGTAAAAAAGAAGTCCCCCTCCGTGTTTCTTCAAAAATAAATAAGAAACCGGAGGGGGGCTTTTCTTTCATTAGGACAGGTATATTATTCAAAAGTGAAGGAAATGCCCCATATAATGCCGTTAATACCCACTCTTCACATTTTGCCAACCTTATTTTGCCGAAAACACCGACGGACACCGTAGTGGAAAGTCTTTATCTTTGCATCAGTGACGAACAATAAAAGAAAGAGCTCAGTGCTGGGCCGGAAAGGAACAAAGATATGAAGATTAAGGGTTTATTGAAGATTAAGGGTTTATTAAGTAGAACGTTCGCATGTACTACAATGATGGCTGTGACAGTAGGGTTCACAGCCACGTCATGCGACAGTATTTTGGACGAAGACGATGTGGACTGCTCTGTGGAATACAGGGTGAAGTTTAAGTATGATTACAACATGAAGTATGCCGATGCTTTCTCTCGCGAAGTAAGCAGTGTTGCTCTTTATGCTTTTGATGACAACGGCAAGCTGGTATACCAGAAAACTGAGGCAGGCGATGCTTTGGCCGCCGACGGCTACTCGATGGTGGTCGATATGGAGCCGGGTGATTACCACCTTATAACATGGGCGGGTCTGAGCGATGAGGCCTCATTCTCCGTTCCTTTGATTACGCAGGGAGTGTCTTCGTTGGAAGAGCTTCAATGTAAAATGGACCGCATTTACTCTCGCGCAGCCGACGGAAGCGCTGTGGTAAGCAGCAAACTTTCTTCTTTGTGGCATGGCGAGGTTACCAAACAGTCGTTTACCCGCGCGGCAACCCAACAAGTGGTGACTGTTCCTTTGGTGAAGAACACCAATACCATCCGCGTTATCCTCCAGCAAATGGACGGGGTAACGGTAGATGTAGATAAATTTGAATTTACGATTACGGACGACAACGGTTTGATGAACTACGACAACAAACTGATTTCGGACGAAACTCTGACATATTATCCTTATTACCGTGCACAAGGCGGTACGGTGGTAGGCAAGTCGGCACGTGCCGAAGGCGACACGGCTGGCGAAGATGACAACATCAGCGTGGCGATTGCCCAAATCACAGTGGGCCGGTTGGTGGAGGAAAACAACCCCAAGCTGACTATTACCAATACCGAGACCGGCGAAACGGTTCTCTCCATCCCCTTAGTGAAATACCTGTTGCTCACCGAAGCCGAAGGTCATGACATGACTAACCAGGAGTATCTCGACCGTCAGGATGAGTACAACATGACTTTCTTCTTAGACGAAAGTATGAAATGGATTAATACCCGCATCATTATCAATGACTGGGTGGTTCGTTTCAATGATATGAATATGTAATGTGTAACGCGTAAAAACAGAGGAATCATGAAGAAATGGTTAACATATATAATGGTGGCGATGTTCTGCATCGGGCTTGCGTCGTGTGCCGACGTGATGGACGAAGGCGGGGGATGCCCTGAAGGAAAGGCAACAGTGAGACTGAAGATTTCCATGCCCACAGCAGAGGGGGCTCCTTATAGTGTGGCGAGGGAAACTACAGGCGAAGAGCGGGGGGCTGAATATGAGAACACGATAAAAGGTACGTCGGATATACATATCTATGTTTTCAATAATGGTGATGGTAGTTGCATGGGCGAAGTGACCGGCTTGCAGCTTTCGGGTAACGATTATGATATAACAAGAGAGATTACAGGCGTGTTGCCTGATAATGTTTATGGGAAAAGTGTGAGGTTGGTGATGATGGCAAACTATGAAAGCAGAGGTGTTGCTCTTGTTGTGCCTGGAATAGGTACAAAGTATGCCGACTGGAAAAAGAATCCTACTTTTGGCTATGGAACTGTATCTTGGAGTGTGGCTGACGGAACTAGTGGAAAATATATCCCTATGTCGGGTGAGTGTGTTTTGACTGTTGCCGGCAATATGGGCAACAGTGGAGAGATTCCTTTGGAGCGTGCGGTGGCAAAGGTTCGCATAAAGGTGGCAGATGGATGTGACTATTCGATTGCGAGCTTACAGGCGAAAGGTGCCAAGGATAAAGGCTTTTGCTTGGCGCAGGACCCCTTTGCAGTGCCTGCGGAAGGAACTTCGCTAGAGAATGTGTTGAAATTTACCGGCAATGAAATTACTTCCGGCAAGCAGAAAGAGTTCTATCTGCCCGAACAGACTCCCGGCGGCACTTCTCTTGAGCTGGTGATGTCAAAGCCCCGGCAAGGGAAACACGGTTGAAAATGTTCCCGTGGAAATTCGTTTTAAGGATTATGAAGCCGGCTCATCGGAATATGAAGTGCGTAGAAACACCATTTATGAGTTCCTTCTGAGCAAAGGAGACGATAGCGGTAACATTAAGACGGACGTTAAGTCGACAGTAAAAAAATGGGTGGTGGAAGAGATAAATTCTGATTACGAATAAAAGGACAGGAGGAGAAGATATGAAAGCGTTAAAGTATATATGGTTATTCTTTGTGGTCGGACTGTTGGCGGCGTGCACGGCAGAAGATTTGGAGTCTTCCGCTTCGGGCGGCAGTGTGGATGGCGAAGCGGCTACCCAGATTGTAATCTCACGCAATGACTTGCTTCCTGTCAATATGAATGGTAGGGCGGCAGGAGGAATCGACGGATTGCTCTCTAAGGTCAATGATTTGAATATTTTATTTCATGTAAATAAGAATGGAGGGACAGAGGCAACATCGTATACCCATATTTATTGTAAAGGGGATGCTATTAATGTGGATGGTAAGTCTGTAGGTGGTGCTGCCAAGACATATTATATCAAAGGGCATAGTGTGGACAAAATGGATACCAATTCGGATGTACATATTCATTGCAACGATTTGGCGGCAAAGCATGTGCTGAAGGTGGAAGTGATAGCGAACTATGGACAAGATTTGTATAACACTACTATTAATCAGTGGAATGCAATAAAGGAAGAAGGTGAGGAGAAGTTGAAGGATGGTTATTGCATGATGTATGGTATGTCTACTATTAAAAATGATACCCAGCATAATGACCCTAATGGCGCTTTGAATTGTAAGCGGTTTGATATCGACTTGAAACGTACCCGCGCCATGCTTTCAGTGAAGTTGGATGGTGCAGAATTATACCCGGGCGTGACGATTACTCCGACCAAGATTCGTTTGTGCAATGTGCCCAGTCAATGTTCGGTTACATCGCCGAATGCGATAGAAAATATAAGTGAGAGTCTTGAAGTCAGTCAAGAACAGACTTTAAATATGGGGGCGGTCACTCAAGGTTCTCATGTAGGCGAACATGCTGATGCAAGCGGTATACCCGAAAATTTTCAGCCTCTTTACCTGTTTGAGAATATGCAGGGAGATAATAATAGTGGAAATACGGAAGCTAGAATAAAGTATCCTGCCGGATGTAGCTCTGTGGATGACGCCAAGAACAGAGAGAAAAATTATAAATATTCTTATGTGGAGATTGATGCTGACTATGCATACCACGATGCAGCTACACAGGCGGTAAAGGTTAGCGGTAAGATTGTCTATCGCTTCTTCTTGGGAAAGAATGATAAATATAACTTTGATGTGGAAGGGAATCACTATTATAAATTGACCTTGAACTTAAAAGGTTTTGGCGGTGCCAAGGAAGATGGAAAAGTGGAAGATGGAAAGCTGGTAGTGAATCCGAGCGATTTGAGTTGGCGTGTCGATATGGATGTAAGAGACTGGGGTTTTGTGAAAGATAAGTTTGATTTTGATGCACATGATATTGTCGGTACGTTTGATGTGATGGGTGATGATTGGGTAATAGATGTTGTGACAGGAGGAAATGGTTATGCATCATGGATAGAGTTTGAGTCAAAAGCTTCAGGCTTAGGCGATGTTCAGTGGACAAATCCGTCAAAAGATGCCAGTGCCGGTTCTTATCGTATAAGTGAAAATAGTAAGCTAAAGTTTCATATTCAGCCTATGCTGTATGTGAAGGGAGGAAGCTTGGATCCTGCAGGGCAATTCGATGAAACAACCTTAAGCAAGGGTGGAATAAAAAGAACACTCACAATAAAATTGAAAAGAACAAGCACGGGTGAAACTCAGGAAATAACTTTCAATCAGTACGTTCCTATTCCTATAACGGTAAATAACGAAACGGTTTTTATGGAACGCTTTGAGGAGTTTGAAGGAGATGGTTTTGAATGGGGATGGCAAGGTAGTGAATTGTCTAATTTGATAGATAAGAACGAATTTAGTGTAAAATACAATTATGGTGACAGGGTAGGAAAGGAAAAAGAAGGCCTTAATACTACTTATTTACAAAGAAATAAACCTTCAAGTGCTGCTTATTATTGCTATAGAAAAGGGCTGTGTGGACCTACCCTAGATGAAGGAAATCAAGGTAGTAATGCTGAATTTTATGCATTACCTGATGAAGCAACTATGCAAGCCATGCTAAATTATCAACATAAGGAAAAGTGGGGGCCATTTGAACCTATATACCGTGGTAGTAATTATTGGACTTCGTCTGTATTGAGTGGTGCTAAGGAGGAAACGAGATACTGGAATGGAAGCGGCTTTGCTTCTACTCCTGATAGAAACCAAAAGATGAGAGTGAGAGCGATTTATACACATCAGTATTAATGAGAGGTGATAACCTCTTCGTAAGTATGAAACTCTCTTGGTCTTGGAAAGGCTGAAAAAGTGAATGTATCATCTAATTAAAAGGATGTCAAGACTCGAACGTAACTGTCGACATAGTATCCGGAAAGGTGTTTAGTCTTTCCGGATACATAAGTTGCTGAAACAAAGCTCGAAAACGATTGGAAATCATTCGGATATCGGGCAAAAAACACTATCTTTGTTCTAACTTTTGCAGACGAATCAATAATGAAGATGCATCGATTTACATTCATAGCCCTGCTGCTGGTTCTTCTTGCTTCATGCGGAGGGAAAAAGCAGGAAAATGGGAACGCCGACAAAGCCGGTGAGAAGAAAATATTGGCTTTTACATTGCCCGAAGTGCCTGTTATGCTACAGTCTGCCGAAGACAGGCTGCATTTTGTGGTGAATCACTATTGGGATAAGTTTGAGTTTAAAGATACGGCTTATATCCATGTGCCCGACGTCACGGAGCAGGCAATGGCGAATTATATTGATTTGCTGACACGTGTGCCGCAGGCAATGGCGGATTCTTGTGTGACCCGCACTTTGCAGAGTGCATCTGCAGAACCGAAAATGCTGGACTATTTTGTCGAAACATTGCGTAAGTATCTTTTCGACCCTAATTCTCCCATGAGAAATGAAGAGCTGTTTGAGCCGGTGTGCCGTTTCATTACTGCTTATGCATCGGCGGATGAGGCGGCACAGAGCCGTGCACGCTATGACTTGAAGCTGATTAACATGAACCGGGTGGGCGGTGTTGCTGCCGATTTTGTCTATACACTGGCTTCGGGAGCACAACGGCGTATGCATGATTTACGCAGCCCTTATACGTTGCTGTTGTTTTATAACCCTGATTGTCATGGGTGTGCAGATGTGTTGGCCCACATGAAATCATCTCCTGTGCTCACTGATGAGGAGATTATGAAGCAGGTCAGGATTCTGGCTTTTTATCCTGATGAAGAGCATGAGGTATGGGAGAATCATCAGGACATGATTCCCTCCAAGTGGATAAACGGTTATGATAAGGAATTGACTGTACTGAACAGGGAACTGTATGACTTGAAAGCTATGCCGACCCTTTATTTGCTTGATAAAGATAAAAAAGTATTGCTGAAGGATGCGCCGGTGGAACAAGTGGAGCAATATTTGGCACAAGTGCTTGGCAAGTAATTATTCCGGCTTTTCCATCAGCATTTTGTTGCTGAAGGTGGACGGAGTGGTGCCATAGAAATCGACAAAGTGTTTGCGGAACGTAGCAAGGTCGCTGTATCCCACCATTTCGGCTATATCTTGAACGGTGTAACGCCGGCTGCGCAACAACTCGGCAGCACGTTTCAGACGAACGCCCCGAATAAATTCGCTGATGGTGAAATTAGTAATCATCTTCACCCGACGGTAGAGGGTAGGTTGGCTGATGACCATGATGTCTGCCAGCTTTTTCACGTTGAAATCGGGGTTTTTCATGTTTTCATTGATAATTCTCACTATTTCCATGATGAACGGATCTTCGGGGAACCGAATTCCGGCTTCTTCTGTTTTCTCGTCCGATGATGATTCCGACTCGGGACCGGGAGTAAGAAGTCGGGTATATATTTCCTTCAATTCTGCGCGGCTCTTGATGAGACGTTTGACTTTAGTGCGCAGTATGTTGGGGTTGAAAGGTTTCTGGATGTAATCGTCGGCACCCAGCTCGATTCCTTTCATTACATTCGCCTCTTCGGTGAGGGCGGTCAGCAGAATGACGGGGATGTGGCAGGTGGTAAGGTTTTCTTTTACCAATTGGCAGCACTTGAAACCGTCCATTACCGGCATCATGATATCGGTAATGATTAAATCGGGTACTTCTTCGCACGCTTTTTTGAAGCCTTCTTCACCATTCTCGGCCATCAGCAAGTTGTATTCGTTACCGAATATCAGTTTCAGATACAGACGTATCTCCAGATGGTCTTCTATAATTAATAAGGTGTACTGTTTCTTTGCTTCGACTGTGGAAACCGGAGTTTGGACCGAATCGGCGGTTTCAGTCTGGGGTGGCAAATCAGGAATCGGGGATATGATTGGTGGGGAGGGCCGCTTTTGGAGTGCTGCACGTAAAATAGCGAGGTCAATATGGAGCCGTCTGAAAATAAAATAGACAATAAGCAACACTATGACAAGGAATATTGTCAATATGCCGCATAGGATAGCCCAAGTGTTGGGATTCCATGCACTGCTTGTCGAAAGATAGATGAAAATCATGCCCCTATGAGTCGAATTTTGTTTTGACTGAACAAAGATACGGTTTTTCTTGTTGGGAAAGCAATACTTTTGGAAAAAAAGTGAACCATCCAGAGAATCGCTTATTCTTCAGGATGGTTCTATAATAAAAAATGATATGAAGGGGCTTTAGTATAATTGAAGAAATACATCGTTTATTTCTTCGATACAAAGATACGAATAAAAAATAGAAAAACAAACTTTTTAGAGAAAAAATGAATGATATACCTATATTTTTGATTAAAATACCTATGTATTTGATAAAAAATACTTTTGTAGTCTCATTCAAGTAGCGAAGACGATAAAGAAAAGGAGGCTGCAATGTGTTTTCGCACCTGAGCATTAAATAAAAAATAAATTGCTTAATTCATTGTGGTATAAAAGATAATGTCTATCTTTGCACCCGCGAAACGAATAAATTATATATCAACAAATCTAAAAATTATGTATTTAGACGCAGCTAAAAAACAAGAAATCTTTGAAAAGTACGGAAAGTCTAACACTGATACTGGCTCAGCTGAAGCGCAGATAGCTTTGTTTTCATACCGTATTTCTCACCTGACTGAGCACCTGAAGCTCAACAGAAAAGATTATAGCACTGAAAGAGCTTTGACAACTTTGGTAGGTAAGCGCCGTGCGTTGCTGAACTACTTGAAGGATCGCGATATCGAAAGATACCGTGCTATCGTTAAGGCACTTGGATTGCGTAAGTAATCCATTCTTTAGGAAAGGACTTAAGAAAAGCCGCTGCTCTGAAAAGAGAAGCGGCTTTTTTTATGGGGCTATTTTACTTAGAACAGGTCGTACTCGATGGCGTCCTTGGTTATCTTTTCATTGGCTTCTATGCGTATGTAGCGCGCTTTTGCCGGTTTCTTAAAGTAGTGGTAACGGCAAGTGGGGTCATTCTTCAGATTTCCGAATTCAAATGTTTCTGTAAGAATCCAGTCTTTTCCATTCTCACTGAGCTTGACGCTTCCTTTGACACTCATCGGCATTGCATCATTTATCTGTGGAGTATACATCAGTCCGGATATGGAATAAGGACGGTCTGCCTGCAGAGTCACCACAGTAGGTCTTTCCTGTTTGATCTTCCATTCCTTTTTAAGGTATCCCAGTTGCTGCTGACACACTTCTCCCTTTTCGTTGTTCAGCAGAGCGACAGCTTTCACCATTCCGCTTTCCAAAGCAAACGGTTGGGTGTATTCTTTTGATTCTGCTGTAGGAGTACTTCCGTCTGTAGTATAATGAATCTTGAATCCGGCGTTCAAATTCCGGGCAATGTCCTGTGTATATGTTTTCCATCCGAATTTTTGTTGCATGGTGCTGATGGTTACGTTACCTTCTGTATTTCGTTTTACCTCCAGACGGGGCGGACGGGCTGTATAGTGATAGGCTGCTACTTGGCAAATGGCCGGCTTCATGCGAGATTCCAAAATACGCAGTCTGAATTTATTGCTGGTTACATCGGGAAAACGGAGGATGCGTTTGTAGCCGATGTTGGTGCCGGTTGCCACTTCTTGCCAGGCATTGTCTGTCCATGCGTCCAGGGCATGCTTTTCTACTCGTTCACTGCTCACGGTGATGGCTTCCTGAATAAGGAAACGGTTGATAGTGACAGGATCGGGGGTCTCAATAACAATTTCTTTCTTGTCCGGGCCGACTACGATATAGGTGTCTGTATTGTTGTCCAGCAGTTCCTTCGGACCCTCGGCTCCTTGCAGGTAATCGGTAGTATAGGTTTGGCTGATCCGTTTTCCTACTTCTTTCAGCACATTGACATCTTGTGCCGAAAAGCGTCCTTCACGGTTGGGAGGAATATTGAGCAGAAAAGTGGAATTGCCGCCTACGGCACGTTCGTATATGTCGAATACATCATCGACAGAGCGGACACGCTGACGGTCATCATCGCGGTAGAACCAGCCTTCACGGATGGAGGTGTTGGTTTCGGCTTGCTGGTAGTGCAGATACTTGGCCTTGCAGAGTTGTGTGCGGCTGCCTAAATCTTCGTCAGTCATATCCGGGAAATGAGAAGTGGTGTCGGGATTTTCCGGGTAAGGGATGACATTCCATTCGGTATCTCGGGTTCTTCCCGATTCGTTTCCGCACCAGCGGATGTCTTCGCGGCCGAAAATAACAGCTTGAGGGGCTAGTTTATGAATCAGTTCTTTCCAGGCGGAGTAGTTATATTTCTGTCCGCCTTTGCGCTTGGGGTGTGCACCGTCAAACCATACTTCGTGAATGGGACCGTATTCGGTGAGCAATTCAAACAGTTGGTTCATGAAATATTCATTATAGTCATCAAGCATGAACCGGAAGGTGGCCTTGTTGGTGAACGGACGCCCGGGCACTTCCCGAGGAATGGTGCGCTCGGTGTATGGACTCAGGTTGCCATAGAGACCTTGAGGATGTTCTATCTGGTATAAATCGGCAGGAGAAAGGTATACGCCTAATTTTAATCCGTATTTTTGGCAGGATGCGGAGAGGTCTTTCAGTATATCTCCCTTGCCTTCGCGGAAATCTGTGGACATGATACCGTGACGGGTATAGCGGCTTTGCCATAATACGAATCCGTCATGGTGTTTGGCTGTGAATATGACCATTTTCATGCCTGCCGCTTTCATGGCTTCGCACCATTGGTCGGTGTCCAGTTGTTTCAAATCGAAGATGCGGGGGTCTTCCATGCCGTTTCCCCACTCCATGCGGGTAAAGGTATTGGGACCGAAATGGATGAAAGCGATGAATTCATTTTTCAAAGCTTCCATTTGCATCGGGCTGGGAACAATATGCGCGGCTTTTTCCATAATGATTTCCGGGGTGTCTGTACTTTCTATTGCTATCGTGTTTTGGCATGGCAGGGTCAGAGCCGGACGATTCTTTTCTGCACAGGCTGCAAAGAGCATGCCTACGCCGAAAAGACTGCTGTATAAAAATGTTTTTTTCATTTTTTGTAAATGATTGATGTTATGGTTTATATTATTTTCGAGTAAAAACATAGACATTGCCGCCGAAATCAGTAGCGACCAAGGCGTTTCCGGATGCAGCTACCGAACTGAATACCGGTGAGCCTGTGGCATGTTTCCAAGTGATTTTTCCGGTTGCTTTATCTACTCCATAGATGGTTCCGTCTGATGCACCTACTGCTATCATCTTGCCTGCCAGGACAGGGGTGGTCTCTATGGTGCCCGATACAGGGCGGCTGTAGGGCGAGGTATAAATCAGGGCATCTCCTACGGGGCATTTCCATTTTTCTTCCAGTGTCTGGTTGTCCAAAGCTACCAGTCCCTCTTTGGCTGTGCCGAAAATGATTTCTTTATCGGTTAGAAGAGGAGTGGAGGTAACATCTACACTATAAGGTAAGGTCTTGCGGACAATGATTCTTCCGGTCCGGGCCTCTATAATAAAGCAGGCTTTATTGGAAATCAAATAGAGCAGTCCGTTGTGAATCGCTGCCGACGCACCCCGGTTACGCAGTCCGTGGTTGCTTGCACTCCAAAGCTTCTTGCCTGTTTTCAGGTCGTTGGCATACAAGGCACTCCATTGAACAGAGCCTATCACGACTCCACTGCCTACAGACAGGGTCGTTGTGGTTCCTTCACGCTGGTTCCAGTCGTTATTTCTCCATATCAGTTTTCCGGTCCGTGCTTCAAAGGCCGACAATGCTTTTCCGGTTCCGGCATACACGATTCCCTTGTCGGTAGCCAGTCCTTCAATCAGTCCGGGCAGGCCGTTTACCGGCAGTTGGGTTTTCCAGCGGAGTGTTCCGCTCTCGCAATCTACGGCATACAGGTTACCCAAAACATCTTGGGCAAATACGATATCATCAGTAATGGCTATTGTATTTTTGATGGAGCTTGCTACCGGATATTTCCATACTATTTTTCCGCTTGCTCCGTCCATGGCATAAATAAAAGCTTTTCCTTTTAAATCTTCATCTATGGAAGCGGTAAAGATTTTGCCGTTATGTATTAACGGAGAGGACATATAGAGGTTGGCGCCCACATTTCTGACCCATGCCAGCGAAAGTGTGCTGTCCAGTTGGGCGGTAGAGATTCCGGTATGGGCGGCATTTCCTGCCAGGTTGTCCCAATTGCCATCCAGTTTTACTGTGGTCTCTCCGGGAAGGTAAACAAAGTTTGTTTCTGTTTTTGTCGTTTCTCCGTTTTTGAATTCTGCCACTACCTGTAAGGTCAGTTTCTTTCCTTTATACTGTTCTTTCAGTGGCATATCGGCACTCCATGTCCAGTCCGATACCTGGGTCAGCGGTTTGTTTTTCAAGATTGTCCCTGTTCCGTCTGTGCAGGTATAGCTGGCTTTGCGTACGGGCGATACCGAGGAGTAAACATTGGCTGTAACAACGCGTGACGCCGACTCTCCGACGGGTGAGGCGATACATAATTTCTTGTCCAGGTAAGTATAGCGTAACTCGCTGGTAAAGTCTCCCTTGCCGTCTACGTGCATGACCCGGTAGGCACTGGTGGAATGGTCAATCCCCCCTTTGTCGAGGCTGGAAGTGCAGATGGTATATACGTTGCCCTGTTTCTTTTTGTGGTTGATGTGCCAATGCCCATATATCCAGGCTTTCAGGTTGTATTCGTTCAGGTTGATACTTTCAGTCTTTCCTTTATAAGTGAAGTCGTTTCCGTAAGTCAATATATCATGGTTGAATATATAGATGGGGGTTTCCGGCGAGACATGTGCCAAGTCATTCTTTAACCAACGGCATACATCGTCTTTGGTATATCCCGGGCGGTAATCTCCTCCCGGCATGGGAGTGACGATATAGTGTACACCTGCCACATCGAATGAATAATATACCGGACCATAGTATTTTTCGAAACACTCTTCTCCATATTTTCCTTTTACCAGGTCGTGGTTACCGATGCAATAGAACATGGGTATGTTCATATTTTGGGTATTCATCAGTTCGATATGTTCCTTTAATCCCTTTTCATAGCAGATGTCGCCGGTATGTATGATAAAAGCCGGTTTTTCATTGGCGGCATATTGGCGGATGTTCTCGGCCCATGCTTCGTTGCCGGTAGTATTGAATATTTCGGTATCCGATACCTGTATAAAACGGTGTGCTCCTTTCTTATCAATGCCTGCCTGATAGGGGATGAGGCCGAAATCGTAATTCCCGGCAGCCGCCGTGATGGGGTGGTAGTGCTTGTCGCCGGCTTTGTATCCGGAGGGGAGGGTGATGAAAACAAATCGCTCACGTTCGTGTCCGGGCAGGGTGTACATACCGTTTGCATCGGTTTTTACCACGTTCAGCCCGTCGGATACTTTGACGTCTTTCAGCACTTTTTCTCCTTTATCGAAACTTCCGTTGTGGTTCTTATCCACAAAAACACGCCCGTGGTGGGCGGCGGCAGCCGGCAGCGAAGCTGCCAATAACATTGAAAATATAAATTCTTTTTTCATATCTTTCTTTCCAGATGATTTCTTATTTATGAGCTTGTTTCCAGCTCTTTTTTAGTTTCTTCTCTACTGCTTTAGCTTGTTGAATCATTCCCCAGTCTGATGGGTGTACAAAATCCACCCATGAGTCCGGGTGGTAGTCGAGCTCCTGATGGGAAAGATAGTACAGGTTCTTGACACCTTTTTTTTTCAACTCCTCATAAGCCATACGCTGCCCAGTGTTGGGCTCGGTGTACATTGTATAGTAGCTGTCGTTGGTCTTTGCATTGCTATAGCCTGCGTGCTCGACTAAGATAATGGGGGTATTGTGGTGGTTGCGTACTTGGTTGACTGCCTTTTGTACCAGCTCATTGACTTCCTTTGCATTGCATTTGTTCAGGTTAGCCATGCAGTCAAAAATAATGGCACTGGCCTCTTGCTCATTGATAAAGTCTATCACTTCTTTTTCCAGCTTTCCGTTTCCGGAGAAGCCCAGATTGATAAGCGGCATCTCCAGCGAGCGGCTTAGGATATTTCCCCATGCCATACCGGGGCGTGAGGCGCATGCTCCTTGTGCGATGGAAGTGCCATACAGTATGATGGGTTTTTGCGGCTCTACCGGGATGAACCGGAATTTTTGTCCGGTCTGTACTCCTATTTCCATCCATTTGACTCCGTTGTACAAAGGAAGATAGAGCATGAACTCGTCTTCTGTAGGTGCTTGCTTGTCAATGTGATAAGCATAGCGGATGGTGTCGGCAAAAGAATAGTTTCCGAAACAGAATTCGGGTTCTTCTCCGGAGGTTTTCCTGTAAAGATCTACACCGGATACGCCTGTGGATGGCATGTGTGGCATACTGTAACCGCCGGTGACCTGATACCGGACTTTGATTTCGGTGGCGTTTGTCCTGAATCTCAGCATCAGTCCTGCACTTTCACCGGCCAAATCCCATATTTTGTTTCTGACTATACCTTTGGCTCTGAGGGGAAGACGGCGGTAGTTCCCGCCATCTTCGTTCCAGCCCTGATTATGAATATACCATTCTTTTTTAGTGTTGTTTTTTTGCGGATTGTGCCACTCCCATTGGGCATTTGCCGCAATGAAGGCATGGATGAAACAGAAGAATATAAGAAGCCTTTTCATGAATATTTGTTTAAGTCTTAGAATCTGATTTTGGCATCCTCAATACTCGAAACCAACGGGAATACACCGATTGAATCGTTCATGTTCAGTTCCTCGGGTGTGGGAGGAAGGAAACCTGCTTTTGTTCCCTTGATATCTGCTTCGTCTTCGGTCAGAGTGACAATAGCATAAAGCGGTTTGTCATAGGTCATGGAATAGTTCAGGATAGGATAACGCTTGTTGATTTCCGCCGGATAGCGTTTCTCTGTTTGCGAAGGTTTGTCTATCCATACATACGATGCACTGTTTATCTGCACATAGGTGATACCGTCTATTTTCTTTGTATAGTTGCTGTGATTATGTCCGCTGAAGGCCAATACCACCTTTTTGGATCCGGCACGCTTGTTTTCTCCGGCAAGGAGTGCATGTACTTCTTTACCGTTGTTCATAAAGGTATCGATACTTTGGTGAGAGAAGATGATACACTTCTTATCGGTCGATTCCAGGTCTTTTTTCAGCCATTCCATTTGCTCCGGGTCTACGAAGGCTCTCATCTTGGGATTCACATAATAGTTGGCTTTGGAATAGTGAGTGTATTTTTTTCCATCATACAAGTTGTTTCCATCCAGCACGATAAAGTGGAAGTCTCCTTTGTCGAATGAGTAATAGCGTCCGGGCATTTTCATTCCTGCTACGTACTCATCGGGAGTATAAGCATCCATGTCGTGATTGCCGATGGTGTGATATTTGTCTCTCGGAAAACTGTTCCAGATGTCATGAAACACTTGATTGGCACTGTCCAGACGACAGAAGTCACCCAACTCTATGATGAAGTCTGCATTGGCGTTTTGGGCGGCACGTACAAAACTGCTTAATCGTTCTTTTCCGTCCGGGACATCTTGTGCGTGGAAGTCGGATGCGATGGCGAATGTGACCGTTTTCTCTTGCTGGCTGCAACTGCAAAAGCAGGCAGTGCATAACATTAAAAAGAGTGCGATGAGGTTGTTCTTTTTCATTGTGATATATTTAGCTATTTGTTATACAATCAAAGCCGTCCGCCAACAGGTTTTGGCTTCTATACCTGTTGTGCGGATATCGGCTCATTTATTTTCTTAATTTTTCCACCACTTGTTTTGAACCAGGTTGTTATTCAGTGTAATAGGATGATGCAAAGTAATTGAAAATGATGAGATGCATCAATAAACGATTCAGATAAAGGATAGTCTTAAATCGATATAGGTCTTAAATTGTAGTTTGCAGGAGCTACTTTTAGAGGGAACTCTGCAAGAAAATAAAATATTATAAAGGCTCAATATCTGGATTCACAGCTTCATTTTACTTGGCTACAAGTGCTATGGAAATAAATGCGGAATTCAGTAATTATTCATTTGTGGGTTAGGCTGGTATAACATAATGGTATAGAGTAACTAATGTTTCCGGTTAGACTCTTTGTAGGTTTGTGGGGTGAGTCCGGTCTGCTTTTTGAATAACTTAATGAAATACGAGTAATTGTCATATCCCAGTGTGTAGGCTATTTCCTTGATGGCAAGGTCTTTGGTGATGAGCAGTAGTTGTGCTTTCTCTATTTTCTTTTTGACGATATACTGTAAGGGGGTTGTTTTCATTTCGCTTTTGAACAGACGGATGAAGTGGTCTTTCGAAAGGCAGGAAAGTCCGGCCAAAGTATCAATGTCAATGTTTTTGTCTATATTCTTGCGTATAAAGTTGACTACATTAATGATACGGTTGTCGCTGGTGGAGTCTTTTGGTCGTGCGTCTTTTAAGAAGCGGGAGATTAGCATGTAGATGATGCCTTTGGAGGCTACTTTATTATGAAAAGCTCTCTGTTTGTTTTTTATGATATTTTGTATCAGGGTAGGGGTATTGTCGTAAGTAGCGGGATTGGAATGTGGAAGCTGAATAGCGGGATTCATTTCATGTAATAGTTTGATCAGTTCCAAATCCAGTGGACCGGCCGGAACTTCAGTGGGGAAGTCCAAATCTTCCAAGATGCTGGTGGCGGAAGAATGGTCTTCGTAAATGTGCAGATAGTAATGTTCAAAATCTCCTTCACAATGACAATTGTGACAGGTAAATGCAGGAATAATATATAAGTGGTGGGGAGAAAGTGTTATGGTTCGGTCGGGAAGAGTCACTTCTGCCATACCTTTTGTAACATAATAGATACGAAAGAACGGGCTGTTTACCTCTGTCCAGTTCCAGTCGGAATGATGAATCGCATAGCCGATATTAAGTAGCAGAGGATGAAATGTGTCTGTTTCCTGAAGTATGTCCATAGGGTTATTTAAACAGTTGTTTTTTTACAAAAGTATAAAAAAATATCGATTTTGTATTATTTGTGGCAAATTTATTGCTACTGATTGTGTTTTCTTTTTAAAGGATGTATCAGAGTTGGTTGGAGCATGATGTGGCGTGTTTTTCAGGCTTTTACTGTTAGAAGGGCAAAAAGGGACAGATTATACGGTAATATTATTTTTGCTTTGAAAAACCGTAAATACTGTCCCTTGTTTATGAGAATGAGTGTGTTTAGTCGGGAAATGCTATGCTTTTTGAGGATAATGCAGATTTTCATCGGTCATCTTTTCGAGCACTTCATGCAGATAGCGTGCTGATTCCCATTTGGCCATAGGCAGGTCGTGCAGCAGGCAGTTACCGCAGTCTTTGGGAGCGGTACCCGGCACTTCGCCTTCAAACTCAGCAACGAAACGGAAGGTTTCTTGCATCAGTTCTACGATGTCTTTTGATTCTAAGTCGCCTTTCATCAGCAAATAATTGCCTGTGAGACAGCCCATCGGACCCCAATAGACTATCTTGTCGCCCCATACTGGGTGGTTGCGCAGGAAAGTGGCGGCCAAATGTTCGATGGTGTGCAGTGCTCCCTGACCTAAGGCCGGCTCGCGGTTGGGTTCTTTCATGCGGATATCGAAAGTGGTGACGGTGTCGCCTCCTACTTGGTCTTTTCTTGAGACGTAGATGCCGCGCAGAAGACGGATATGGTCAATGGTAAAACTGGGTATTGTTTTCATATTTCTGTTTTTATTATAAGTTTGCTGGTAATGAATGGAGGAAAATGCGGGTTACCTCGAATGAACGGTCGGCAATGGTGTCCCAAAAGTTGGTGTATTGTTCCCAATGATTGTCGGCACCCGGAGTGTCACTGATAATGCGGAAACTGATAAACGGTACCTTATATATATAACAAATCTGGGCAATGGCTCCTGATTCCATATCTACGGCCAGTCCTTCGGGGAAGGCTGACTTGATGGTATTGAGTTCTTGGCGGTCGGTGATAAATTTGTCTCCGCTGCAGATGAGTCCGCCGTGGATGGCTGTTTCTGTGTCTAATGACATGGCGCAGTTGAACAATGTTTCGTTGCCTTCAAACAGGGCGGGAAGTCCTTGGATTTGTCCGTAGGCATTTCCTTCGCCGCACCACACGTCATGGTAGACGATTTGGCGGCTGGCAACTACATCCATCACTTTCAGGCAATTGTCTATACCTCCTGCCACACCGGTGCTGATAATGCAATCGGGGTGGAAGTTGCGGATTAGTTCTACCGTGCCGGCGGCGGCATTCACTTTTCCGATACCGCATTTCATCAGGATAATCGTGTTGTTTTGAATTGTTCCTTCTGTATACAGGAACGGCCCTTCGGCATATTCTTTCTTGTTGTCGAGCAGTTGTTCCACCTGTTTTTGCTCGGCACTCATTGCAGTTATAATTCCTATTTTCATAATTCAACTTTATTTCAGATGCAAATGTACGCAATTTATCAGAGTATATCGTATCTTTGCAGCGTTAATAAACAGATATACTTATGAACTTATTTAAAAGAATACTACCTGATATAGTAGTGATTATCTTATTTGCCGTCATCTCGTTTGTTTACTTTTTCCCGGCTGTGACCGAGGGACGTGTTCTGTCTCAGCATGATGCGGTGGCGGGAATAGGTGCCGGCGAGGAATCGAAAGAGTACTTGGAACGTACAGGAGAGCGTACGCGCTGGACAAATTCGATTTTTGGCGGTATGCCTACCTATCAGATGGCTCCCAGCTACCATTCCACTGATATGCTGAAAGGGGTGGAGAGTCTGTATCATTTGTATTTGCCCGCTTATGTGTGGTATGTGTTTGTGATGATGCTGGGTTTCTATATTCTGTTGCGCGCTTTTGACTTCTCGGTGTGGCTTGCTTCATTGGGAGCGATTATATGGGCTTTTTCTTCTTATTTCTTCATTATTATTGCGGCCGGTCACATCTGGAAATTTGTAACATTGGCTTATATTCCGCCTACCATTGCCGGTATGGTGCTGGTCTACAGGGGGAAATACCTGTCGGGCGGCTTGCTGACAGCCATATTCGTTGCTTTACAAATTGTGTCGAACCATGTGCAGATGAGTTATTATTTCTTGTTTGTGATGTTGTTTATGGCAGTGGCTTTCGGAATTTCTGCTTACCAGAAGAAAGAACTTCCTCGTTTTTTCAAGGCGACAGGTGTGTTGGTGGTAGCGGGTGTATTGGGAGTATGTATCAATCTGTCCAATCTTTATCATACCTATGAATATAGTAAGGAGACGATGCGTGGAAAGAGCGAATTGGTAAAGCCGGATACGCATAATCAGACTAAGAGTGGATTGGAACGCGACTATATTACGCAATGGAGCTATGGTATCGGTGAAACATTTTCTTTGCTGGTGCCTAATGTGAAAGGTGGTGCGTCAGTGCCTCTTGCTGCTAATGAGAAGGCAATGGAAAAGGCTAATCCGATGTATGGAAGCATTTACAACCAGCTTGGACAATATTGGGGCGAGCAGCCCGGAACGTCAGGTCCGGTATATGTGGGGGCGTTTGTAATGTTTCTGTTTATTTTGGGCTTGTTTATCGTAAAAGGCCCGATGAAATGGGCACTTTTAGCTGCAACGGTATTGTCTGTGCTCCTTTCTTGGGGAAAGAATTTTATGGGATTTACGGATTTTTTCCTTGATTATATTCCGATGTATGATAAGTTTCGTGCGGTATCTTCTATTTTGGTAATTGCCGAATTTACAATTCCGTTGTTGGCAATGCTGGCGTTAAAGCAGATTATTGCACGTCCGCAAATAGTGAAAGAACAGGCGAGGGCGTTTTATATCAGCTTCGGACTCACAGGCGGTGTGGCTTTGCTGTTTGCACTGGCTCCGCGTTTTTTCTTCCCTTCTTATGTGTCGAGCATGGAAATGCAGGCTTTGCAGAGCATCCCGGCTGACCAGCTGGCTCCACTGATAGCCAATTTGGAAGAGATTCGTGTGAGTATTTTCACTTCGGATGCTTGGCGCAGTTTCTTTGTGGTGGCAATCGGGGCTGCGTTGCTGTGGCTTTATGGAATGGGTAAGTTGAAAGCAAAGCTGACGATTGGTGTATTGTTGCTGCTTTGTCTGGTGGAGATGTGGAATGTGAACAAGCGTTATCTGTATGATGCGCAGTTTGTGCCTCAAACAGCCCGGACGGAAGGCTTCCGGCCGACCGATACGGATAAGGCTATTTTGGAGGATAAGACATTGGACTATCGGGTACTGAATTTGGCTTCGAATACATTTAACGAGAATAATACTTCTTACTGGCATAAGAGCATAGGCGGTTATCATGCTGCGAAGTTGCGTCGTTATCAGGAGATGATAGAGGAACATATCAGTCCTGAAATGAGCAATCTGTTCAAGGCCGTGTCTGAGGCCGGTGGCGATATGGCAAAGGTGGATGCGTCTGCTTTCCCGGTGCTGAATATGCTGAATACGCGTTATTTCATTTTCCCTTTGCAGGGGGGGAAGACTATGCCGTTGCAAAATCCTTATACATTGGGTAATGCGTGGTTTGTGGACGAGGTGCAGTATGTAAATAATGCGAACGAGGAAATAGACGCTTTACATAAAGTGGCACCTGCAAAGGTGGCGGTGGTCGACAAGAAGTTTGCAGAGCTGGTAAAGCAGACTGCGGCTCCTGACTCGTTGAGTTCCGTTACGTTGGTGGCTTACGAACCGAATGACTTGAAGTATGAGGTTGACTCGGAGAAGGGGGGCGTTGTTGTTTTCTCCGAAATCTATTATCCGGGTTGGCAGGCTTATATTGATGGGGTTGAGGCACCTCACGGCAGGGCGGACTATATTCTGCGTGCTATGAATGTGCCGGCAGGAAAACATACGGTTGAGTTTAAGTTTGACCCGAAGTCGCTGCACATGACAGAAACGATTGCTTTTGTTGCCTTGGGATTACTGGCAGTAGCGGTGTTGCTGTTGCTGGTTTTGCAGGGAAAAACTCTTTGGGAAAAGAAGAAATAAAGAACCGATAGGCAGAAACTTGTTAGGTTGTGGCGAGGGTGATTTCGATAAAAGGGAAGTTGCGGGCATCATCTTGTTTTGGGAAAACTTTATGTTGTTCGTAATTATTCTCCTATATTATATTTCATCAGCCCAATGGCTTTTATTTATAAGCCAGACGCACCACAAACCAAGCATGGTGCAGCACGGTGCTGACCAGTCCGTAATGCTTCACCATGATGCGGAAACGCTCTTTCAGTGAGGCTTTATGGTTTCGGGTGGTCATTCCTTCGCTCAGATAGTCAATGAGGGTGAGATGTGTATTATGCAATACTTTCGCCTTCTTCATGATGCGGATGCACCAGTCAAAGTCTGCCGAAAAGCGGTAGTGTAAATCGTATGGTTCTTCTAAGGCCAGTTCTCTGCGTGCAAAGAAGGCCTGATGGCAGACCAGCATGCCTTTCTTGAAACTCTTCCAATGGAGTGTTTCGGGAGCAGAGAGACGACGTTTGTAAAGGAAATGCCCTTCACTGTCCACTATGTCTGTTTCGCCATAAATTACATCCGGCAGTATCGTTCCGGTCAGGGAATGAACGATTTGTAAAAGTGTATCATCTTCATGAAGTCCGTCTCCGGCATTCAGAAAACAAAGGTAGTCTCCTGTTGCCAGTTTGATGCCTTTATTCATGGCATCATATAAACCTTTGTCGGGTTCGCTGACAACGGTATGTATGTGCTCCCTGTATTTGTTGACGATAGCCAATGTGCCGTCGGTGGAGCCTCCGTCCACGATAATATATTCTACGTTCTTATAAGATTGGGTGACAATGCTTTGTATCGTGTCTTCCAGCACTTTCTCCGCATTATAGGTCACGGTGATGATGGAGAACTTGGGATGAGGATGAATATTATGCATGGCTTCCTGTAATCTTATTATAGATATCGATATATCTCATTGAAATAGTGCTCTCGGAATAGCTGGAGAGTGCTTTTCGGCAAGCTTCCTCGCTCAAGCTGTCGTATTCGCCTTCGGTCAATGTCCAACGGATACCATTGGCGAGGTCTTTAGCCGATTGGTATTCGGCCACATACCCATTGTGCAGATGGTCTATCATTTGGGGGATGCCTCCTACATGAAAGCCGACACAGGGGATGCCGCATGCCATTGCTTCTACAATGGTGTTGGGAAGATTGTCCTGTAAGGAAGGAGTGACGTAGAGGTCGACAGCATTATAGATATCCACCAGTTCCTTTTCGTTGCTCACATAGTTCATCGGATAAATGGGGAAAGGAAATAAGGAGGCATACTGCTCGGCTTGTTTACCGAACACTACGACACCCAATTGTTTACTTAACCCGGGGTCTTGAGAGGCAAGAATCTTGCATGCTTCTACCAGATAGTCAATGCCTTTCCGCTTGTCGGTGATTTTCACCGAGCCAAAGAGCAATAACTTCCTGTCTTGCGGCAGATGGCATTTTTCCCGTGCCTGCTGCTTGCTGCGCGGTCTGAACAAGTTGGTATTGATGGCATTGGGGATATTGGTGATGGTTTGCCCTTTCAGCAGTTCGCTTTGTTTTGCCATGGCTTCCAGCCAACGGCTGCATGCCACGAATGTGATGTTTGCCCCGTCAAACAGTTTCCTTTTCTTCTCAAAAATGCGATAGGAAAGGTCTTTCTTTCCTCCTTTAAACAATAGAGGACAGTGATGGCATTCGTGGGTATATTTGTCGCAATCGCCTGCATAATGGCAAATGCCGGTGAAAGGCCACATGTCATGCATAGTCCACACGATGGGTTTGCCCGACTCTATGATGCGGCGTATATCTGTCAGCGAGAGCATACCTTGATTAATCCAGTGCAAATGAATCACATCTGCCTGATTGAACTCGGGGAGTGCGGAAATGTTTGTACCTGTGTTGGCAATGTCTACGGCAAAAAGATTATGCTTTTTAAAATGGTTTGCTTTCCAGATGACGATGCGTTCCCAAATGAATTGCCATACTTTCCACCATGATTTCTTCAGTTGAACCACGCTAATCCGGTCGGTCTGTTTGTCGCGGACGAGCATTTTGGCTTTTATCCCATTGTTTCTCAGGGCTTCCATCAGGCGGTGGGCTGCAATGGCGGCGCCTCCTGTTCGCTCAGACGTATTGATGATAAGTACTCTCATGTGCATTAACGTTTATGCAAAGGTACGTTTTTTAGAAGAAATGTTTGATATCTCTGATAAGCTTTCTGCTATCTCGCGCGAAAAGATTTCGAGATTGAAGCGTTCTTCCGCCAGCTTGCGTGCATTGGCTCCCATTTTTCGTGCCTCTTCGGGATGGTCTGCCATGTAGCGGATGGCATTTATCCATCCTTGTACGTCGCCGTATTCTACAGTGATGCCGATTCCCTCTTTGTCAATGTCAACTTCGAAATTGGGATTACGGGAACAAATGACAGGAAGACCGAGTGCGAATGCTTCTACCAGGGTGGTCAGCCCCACTGTGTAAGGAAAGTCGAGGCAACAGATAACGATGCAACTCTTACAGGCTACCATTTTTGCCAGCTCGTAAGGGATGATGCCGCCGGTGTAATGGATATGAACCGATTCGGAGAGGGAGAAACTTTCAATAATCTCTTTGTAGTTGATATGTCCACATTGGGGGGAGATATATAAATCAAATTCTTCTTCTGTCGCTACAAAAGCCTGTAAGAGGGTACTTACATCTCTGTTTTCCTTTCCTGTAGAGACAAAACCCAGTGTTTCCCGGTCGGGTATCTCTGCCAGTAGATGGTCATAAAAAGCTAAATCCGGGCCCCAATGGATTAATTCCATTTTTAGGGGTGAAGCTTTCAGAGACAGAAGGGAATCTTTTATTAGCTTTTGACTGAAAAAGTACATTTTATCAATTCCGGTATAGAAAAAACGCGATACTGCTTCCCTAAGTTTATTTGAGGAACGGCTTACGGCTGTGTGATGCCAAATGGCGATAGGCTTCCGGTATAGCCCGAGTGCACGTAGAAAGATAATCAGCTCCAGTCCTCTGAAAGAAGTGCCATATATTGCATCGTAGTGTTCCTTGCAGCATAGAATCTCTTTGGCTGTGTATAAGGCCAATTTTAAACGGCCGTTTATCGCTTTGTAGCGGTGGAGAATGCAGTCGATGCCATTCTTTTTGAATAATGGCAATCCGTATAAGATATGTCCCGGATGCCGGTACTGTTCCCATTCTTGAAGTGCCGGTTTGATGGGGCGGGTATGATAATAATATATTTTCATATTAATTTGCAATATCCATGTATTGATTATATGGGCAAAAGTAGTGGTTTTCAGCGAAACATCGTACAAAGTCGTAGATTATTTGTATTTTTGCGCAACATACTAAACAAGGAGAATTAATAATGAAGAAAGTCGTATTTTTAGGGTTAGGTTATATCGGCCTGCCTACGGCTGGCGTAGCAGCTGCTCATGGATATGAGGTGGTTGGTGTAGATGTGAATCCTACAGTAGTGGAAACTATTAATCAGGGGAAAATACATATTGTAGAGCCGGACTTGGGGAAAATTGTAAACGATGTTGTACGTGACGGACATTTCAGAGCCGTATCCAAACCCGAGGCTGCTGACGCTTTTTTTATTGTTGTACCTACTCCTTTTAAGCAGAATCACCGTGCCGATATCACTTATGTGGAGGCTGCAACACGGTCTGTGATACCTTATTTGCAAGAGGGCAACTTGTTTGTGATAGAATCTACTTCTCCTGTTTATACGACGGAACGTATGGCGGAACTTATTTATAAAGAACGTCCCGAGTTGAAAGATAAGATATACATTGCTTACTGTCCTGAACGGGTTTTGCCCGGAAATACACTTTATGAGTTGGTGCATAATGACCGGGTGATTGGCGGTATCACTCCGGCGTCTACCGATAAGGCGGTTGAGTTTTATGCTGCTTTCGTGCAGGGAAAGTTGCATAAGACGAATGCCCGCACAGCCGAAATGTGCAAATTGACAGAGAACTCATCCCGCGACTCTCAAATAGCTTTTGCAAATGAGTTGTCTATGATTTGTGACAAGGCGGGAATCAATGTTTGGGAGCTGATAGAATTGGCCAATAAACATCCGCGTGTAAATATCTTGCAGCCCGGTTGTGGTGTCGGTGGTCATTGTATTGCCGTCGATCCGTGGTTTATTGTATCCGATTATCCGGAACAAGCGCAATTAATCAAGCGTGCCCGTGAAACCAACGACTATAAGGCGGATTGGTGTGCCAATAAGGTATTGGAAACATGTCAGAACTTCGTTGAAAAGAATGAGCGCGAACCGGTGGTGGCATGTATGGGATTGGCTTTCAAACCCAATATTGATGATTTGCGCGAGTCTCCTGCAAAATATATTGCTTCACGCATCGTCTCTGAGTCCAGAGCTGATGTGTTGATAGTAGAACCTAATATTACATCGCATCCCAGTTTTCATCTGACAGACTATAAGGAGGCTTATCATAAGGCGGATATCATCGTATGGCTGGTTAGGCATAGTGTGTTTGTAGGGATGCCTGAAGAAGAAGGAAAACTTGAATTGGATTTCTGCGGAGTCAGAAAGTAACGGGATTATTATTCAACTAGTTAATGCGAAAATGAAAAAGATTTTATTGGTCTTCGGAACTCGTCCTGAAGCTATAAAGATGGCTCCGTTGGTCAAAGCTTTGCAGAAGGATTCGGAGCACTTTGAGACAAAAGTTTGTGTGACTGCCCAACATCGCCAGATGTTGGATCAGGTGTTGGAGGTATTTGGCATTGTTCCGGATTATGATTTAAATATAATGGCACCTGACCAGGATTTATATGATATCACTTCAAAGGTATTACTTGGATTGCGGGATGTGTTGAAAGAATTTCATCCCGACACTGTGCTGGTTCATGGCGATACCACTACCTCTATGGCTGCGTCTCTTGCCGCATTCTATCAGCAGATTGCCGTAGGCCATGTGGAAGCGGGGTTGCGTACCTATGACATGCTTTCGCCGTGGCCGGAAGAGATGAACCGGCAAGTGACAGACCGTATTTGTACCTATTATTTTGCTCCGACGGGGAAGTCTGAACAGAATCTGTTGGCAGAAAATATAAACAAGGAAAAGATATATGTAACCGGCAATACGGTTATCGATGCTTTGCTTATGGCTGTAGATATCATTGATAAGAAACCGGGAATGAGAGAAGAGATTCAGTTGGAGCTTCAAAATAAAGGATATGCCATTGGTGAACGGCAGTATATTCTGGTGACCGGGCACAGGCGTGAGAACTTCGGAGAAGGCTTCTTGCATATCTGTAAAGCCATCAAGGAACTGGCAGAGCTGCACCCGGATATGGACTTTGTTTATCCGGTACACTTGAATCCGAATGTGCAGAAACCGGTGTATGAGTTGCTTTCCGGCGTGGAGAACGTTTATTTGATTTCTCCATTAGATTATTTGCCGTTTATCTATGCCATGCAACATTCTTTTTTAGTGCTTACGGATAGTGGGGGGGTGCAAGAAGAGGCGCCATCATTGGGAAAGCCCGTATTAGTGATGCGTAATACCACTGAACGTCCCGAAGCGGTAGAGGCCGGTACTGTGAGACTGGTGGGAACGGATGCTGCTGCTATTGTAGGCAATGTAACAGAACTGCTTCGTGATAAAGAACTCTATAAGCAAATGTCTGAGACGCATAATCCGTATGGCGACGGACATGCTTGCGAGCGGATTGTAAAAGCTTTGATATGATTGGCCGGTGTGTGCTATAATAAAAGCTCCATCAGTTTGAAATATTATCTGTACTGATGGAGCTTTTATTTTAGATTGGCGGATTGGATTTATTGTGCCATAAAGTCTTGAAAAGCTTTCAGATAGCGTTCGCTTACGGTATTGAGATTGATTTTTTCTTGTATCACTCGTTCCGATTCTTTTCCCATCTGCTTGCATAGTTCGGGCGAAGAAAACAGTTGGTTGATTTTTTCTGCCAGACTGTTTACATCACCATCCTTAAAGAAGAAACCATTTTCTCCTTCAGTCACCAAATCGCGTTCTGTGCTGTCGCACACCGAGCAGAGTATCGGCATTCCATAAGTCATGGCATCGTTTATAGAAAGACCTCCCATGCCGGCTAAGACATAAACAGTCGATTCGTTCATGTAGGCGCCTAAGGTTTTAGGGTCGTATACGGCACCGATAAAGCGGATAGAGTCGTTTAGCTTGAGAAGGGCCGACTGCTGTTTCAGATTGTCCGACTCAGGGCCGTCACCCACTATAATGAGTTCTGCATCAGGAAAGTCGGGAAGTATTTTGCCGAATGCATTGATGAGTAAGTCCACCCGCTTCCATTTTACCAAACGTCCAATGTGGAGCAGTCTTCTGCTTGAAGGCGGCAATAGAGGAGATGATGTTTGTACGGCTTTCTTTTCTTTCAGCAGAGCTTCCGTGTCGGTGGCATTATAGGTGACATGTATCTGTTCCCTTTTTACCCCATATGAAGGTAATATATCATAGGCGGCAGTGGAATAGTTTAATGTTCCTGTTGCCTTGGCATAACAATATTTGCGTATTTTGGCTGTTAGCCATTGGCGTAGATAAAACCCTGCGCCGCTGCTAAGTAAACGCATACTTTCGTCAATCATCGGATTCTTCCGGAAATATTCTTTTATCTTGCCGTAAGGAGGCGTTTGAAAGGGAATTTCCCGAATGACGAGCCGGGTGCCACACCTTTTTATGGTTTTTCTTAGTTGTGGTTGGAAGAATACTTGCAGAAAGTATGGCCAGCCCATCACAAGAATATCCGGTTTCTCTTCCCGGATGATTTCAGGTAGTGAAGGATAGCCACTTTTACCGTAGAACATTTTTTTCTCAGGCGCAGTGAGGTGTTTGTACATCCCTCCCTCCACCATTTTAACTCCTTTCCCGATAGTGGCATTTCCTTTTTGTGGGGTGACCACTACAATTTCAACACCTTTTTCGCATAGCTTGTTGAGCATAGAGCTGAGATAATGCGGTATGCCGCCAAATGTGAATAGTACTTTCATAGATGTATCCTATATATTTTTTTGTAATGACCTTTTAAACCTCTTTTTTAGTGCAGAGGGTATTAGCTTTCCTATTTTTTGTTTTGCGCTTAATGAGAATTTCCGCTCAATGGGTTGTGTAAGCAATAGATAACTTCTATATAGATAGTTCTGAAGCGTTGCATCTTTAGGACGATAGTTGGCAAAACATGTTTTTCTTATATATCTCCACCATAGCTTTCTTTGGGGATGGGTAGAGAGGATGGACCAAGGTTTTACCGGGCCGATATAATGAACGATAACCGGAGATTTCTTTGCTTCTTTTATTTCCTCTTTACTCCATATTTTTGCAGCAATATCTTTTTCCAGAAGATAATTCATATTGTATTTAGGAGGAATATATAGAGTCTTTTTTTGACTTATATAATTGAGAAAGTCCTGATCGGGTGCTCCTATCCGTTTACTGTTCTTTTGTACAAACTCATTCATTAGAGTGACTAAATCTATTTCTCTTAAAGCCTTTAGGTTTAATAGTAAGACTCCACTGTTATAGTAAGCATGAGCTTTTTCAATTCCCATAGATACTTGATAATTTATATTGTAAGCACTGGCAGAGTCTTTGGCTGCCGCTATATAATAGTTGGAAATGTCTAGATTGAATAATGGTAATACACTATCATTGACAATGATATCTCCATCCAGATATAGCACTTTATCCAGATTGGATAATAGATTGGGAAGACAAAGTCTTAAAAGCGCACTCTTTCCGTGTCTTGTTTCAGGAAAACCCTCAATTTGTTCCTGTCTAATTTGGAGTCCGTTAAAAGTTCCTTTTCGTTGTCGGGTGAAGTTTGCCAAAAACTCTAAATCGGCTTCTCTCAGTGTGTTTTCCAGATAAAGCAGATAAATAGATATGTTTTCCCCTTCGTTATTGTCGAAAAGAGATTGTAAAACAACTGTGACAGGTATTATATAATTTGAATCAGCAGCTAAAGCGATATGAATTTTTTTGTTTTCCATAAAATCTTCTTATTTACGTGAGTCAAATAGATGATTGTTATAAAAGGCAAAGCATGGATAAAAGAAAGAACGGAATAGATTGATTGACAATCTTGGCATCAATAAATGCTTGTACTTTAAAGAAAGCCAACACAAAGATATGAATGAAGGTATTCCTCGTTTCAGCATCAAGCCTGCTACACGATGGGCAACTTCTAAACCTTTTTTATTTTGAGCCGTATTATATATATATTGGTAGAACCATTGCCAGTTCTCTCCTTTTTGAAGTTTTTGGAAATTAGTATACCCCTTTAAATAGGGGAGATATTTTTTATTGGCTTTATTATTATAGCCTGCCATCACTGACTCTTGATGGAGGCGGTGATAAGTGAGTATTTGTTCACATTGAACGGCTCCATTAAACAGATAAGCATTTACGGCCAACCACCAATCGTAGAAAATATGGTCATTCCAACACGGAATCTGTTCTATGAATTCTCTTTGCAGTAACATGGCGTGTCCGGGAATAACATTCGTAAATAATAGACGTTCCAGCGTATTGTTGTAGTTGATTGCCTGCTTTATGTTGCTTACTGTATTTTGTACAGAGGTTGTGGAATACGCGTATGACATTGAATGTCTGCCGATGCACTTTACCAGTTCTTCTAATTTATTGGGATACCAGATATCATCCTGATCGGCAATGGCGATTAAATCTCCTTTGGCATCCTGAATGGCTGTGCGGAAATTCGTATTATATCCTAAATTCTTTTCATTAATTTTCCATCGGATATAAGAATAATGAGCTGCATATTCTTTGATTATAGTAATAGTGCCGTCCGTGCTTTGGTCATCTTGAATTATCAATTCATAGATGGGATAAGTTTGTGCGACAATGGAATCCAACTGCTCACGAAGATATTTTTCTCCATTATATGTACACATTGCAATAGATACTTTTTGTATCTTTTCATTATATGTTGCCATCTTGTCTTTTTCTTAAGATAAAATTAATACATTCTCTGAAAATAACTGATTTCATTTTCCATAATACCAGCCCATATCCTCCTGCTACTATTATGATTTTGGCTATAAAGTTTAAATAGATATTCGTAATGGGCAAAGTTATGTAATAGGCTAATATTATTAATGCCACTGATAAAAGGAGATAAGGGGAAATATCTTTTATCATATCTTTGAGCGTTAAAGATATTTCACGACGTGCAAAGAAGAACCATACAAAGAGCCATAATATATTGATTGATACGAATATGCGTAACATCCAGTTTATGCCGTAAGGATAGATTATACATGCAGTAATTAGTTGTAGGATGCTTAGTGTTATGGTGTTAATCATATAAATAGAAGAGCGGCCACGGCTGATTATTAAATTGGAGAAGAGAGAGCAAATAGGAATAAATGCTCCCCAAATGCAAAGTAATTGAAGGATATTGGCGCTTGCCAACCATTTGTCTGTAATGGTAATGAGAATAAACTCTTTGGAAACAAAGCTTAATCCTAACATGGCCGGGAAAGAAACAAAAGCCGTAAAACGGAGCAGTTTACGGAAAACCGCCAGCTGGCGTGTTGCATCATCCGAGATTCCTGTTAAAACAGGCTGTGCGATTGAGTTTATCATTCCTGTAACAGTGGTATGCCCCATTCCGTTCCACTTATTGGCTTGAGTGTAGTTTCCGACTTCATTTTCATTATAAAATTTTCCTAATAGTACAGAGAAAAGATTATTGTTGATAATATTGAATATGTTGGTAATCAATAGTTTATTGCTGAAACCGAACATTTCTTTTATAGGCGTAAAATCAAAGTCCAATGTCGGTTTCCATTTGGCAAAATAGAAATTGAGTATAGTGATGATAGTAACATATACCAAAGACTGTGTTGCAATTCCCCAATATGCAAATCCGTTAAGGGCCATTATGATACTTATGAGTCCGGAGATTATTAGAGCAGTAAGGTAAATAATGGTATTCTCTTTGGTTTTTAAATGTTTGAAAAGTAGGGCGCGTGGTGCAATGCTGAGGCTGGCAATAATAAAGCCTAAGAAAGAGTAACGTGCCAGCGGGGTGAGTTCGGGGATATTGTAGAAGTCGGCAATATATGGAGCACTTAGAAAAAGTATAATGTAAAGAGTGATGCTGCATAAAGTGCTAAACCAGAATACAGCATTGTAATCTTTGTGGGTGGTATCTTTCCGATTGGTTAGTGCGGAGATAAAACCGCCTTCTTGTAAAACTGCTGCTATAGCAGAAAATATGGTAAGCATCCCCACCATACCATAGTCCTCGGCGTTAAGGATTCGTGCAAGGAATATCCCGAAAAAAAGATTCAGCAACTGCTGTATGCCGTTGCTCAGTCCGCCCCAGAAGAGGCCCTTTGCTGTCTTTTCTTTTAAGGATTGTTCTGCCATCTTATAAATGGATTATAAAAACAGTCAGGCTGAAAGCGGACGTTTCGGTTGCTTTCAGCCTTTTCTGTATTTCGGTGGGTATTATTTTACTTCACTTCCGGGTTTTACCTCTTTCAACAGAGAGGTGACAGCCAGTGAACCATCAAAGTTTTCGGCGCTTAGAATCATGCCTTTGCTTACCAGGCCATTCTTGAACTGGCGTGGAGCCAGGTTTGCAATGAACAACACTTGTTTTCCTACCAGTTCTTCCGGGGCGTAGTGCTGGGCGATACCGCTGACAATGGTACGGTTCTCCAGCCCGTCGGCAATCTTGAACTTCAGCAGTTTCTTCATCTTGGGAACTGCTTCACATTCCAGTACGGTTCCTACACGGATATCCAACTTCTCGAACTCTTCAAAAGAGATAGTCGGTTTGATAGGATTAGCTTTGTAGCTTGCAGCCTCATTCTCTTTTTTAGTAGCCAGCAATTTGTCTACCTGTGCCTGAATTGTTTCGTCTTCTATCTTCTCGAACAGCAATTCAGCCTTGTTCAATTGATGGCCTTCTGCCAACAGGTCGGTACGTCCCAACTGCTCCCATTCAAAGGTATCCATATTCAACATCTTACGAAGTTTTTCGCTGCTGAACGGCAGGAACGGTTCGAATGCAATAGCCAGATTAGCTACCAGTTGCAATGCTATATTCAGGATAGTGGCTACACGCGGCATATCAGTTTTGGCAAGTTTCCACGGTTCGGTGTCTGCCAGATATTTGTTACCGATGCGTGCCAGATTCATTGCTTCTTTCTGAGCATCGCGGAACTTGAAGACATTCAGCAGTTTTTCTACTTCCGCTTTTACATCTGCAAATTCCTTCAGTGTATCCTTGTCATATTCTGTCAACTCTCCGCAGGCGGGAACGCATCCGTTAAAGTATTTCTGAGTCAGTACTAAAGCACGGTTTACAAAGTTTCCGTACACGGCTACCAATTCATTGTTGTTGCGTGCCTGAAAGTCTTTCCATGTGAAGTCATTGTCCTTCGTTTCGGGAGCATTGGCAGTCAGCACATAGCGAAGCACATCCTGCTTTCCGGGGAAGTCCTGCAAATATTCGTGCAGCCATACAGCCCAATTGCGGGAAGTGGAAATCTTATCTCCTTCCAAGTTTAGGAATTCGTTGCTTGGCACATTATCAGGCAAAATATAACTGCCTTCCGCTTTCAACATAGCCGGGAATACGATGCAATGGAACACGATATTGTCTTTTCCGATGAAATGAACCAGACGTGTTTCGGGGTCTTTCCACCATGTTTCCCAACTGTCGGGCAGTAATTCCTTTGTATTTGAAATATATCCGATAGGAGCGTCAAACCATACATAAAGCACTTTTCCTTCCGCTCCTTCTACGGGAACGGGGATACCCCAATCCAGGTCACGGCTTACGGCGCGTGGCTGCAAGCCCATGTCCAGCCAGCTCTTGCACTGTCCGTACACGTTGGGACGCCATTCTTTGTGGTCTTCCAGAATCCATTTGCGCAACCAGCCTTCGTGCTTGTCCAACGGCAAATACCAGTGTTTGGTTTCACGCATCACAGGCTTACTGCCGCTGATGGCACTTTTCGGATTAATCAAATCGGTGGGTGACAATGAAGTACCACACTTTTCGCATTGGTCGCCGTATGCACCTTCTGCGTGACAATGGGGACATTCACCTGTGATGTATCGGTCGGCCAAAAACTGGTGAGCCTCTTCATCATAATATTGTTCAGATGTCTTTTCGATGAATTCCCCTTTGTCATACAGTGTTTTGAAGAACTCGGAAGCCAGTTCGTGATGTGTCTTTGATGAAGTGCGGGAGTAAACATCGAAAGAAATTCCGAATTCTTTAAAAGAGTCTTTAATCAGTGTATGATAGCGGTCGACCACATCCTGAGGGGTAATTCCTTCTTTTTTGGCACGGATGGTGATGGGCACCCCATGTTCATCTGAACCTCCGATGAACAGTACGTCTTCTTTTTTCAGGCGAAGATAGCGTACATAGATATCTGCAGGAACATATACACCTGCCAAATGGCCAATGTGCACCGGACCGTTGGCATAAGGCAGTGCCGAGGTGACGGTGGTTCTTTTGAATTTCTTTTCCATATTATGTATGTGCTTTTTGTTATTTCTGATAGTAAGGTGCAAAGGTAATGATTTTTAGTGAAGTAAATGGAATATGAGGCTATTTCTTTCTGTATTTTTGGTTGGGATGTCTGGGGCTTTCGGGATATAGTCTTTCTATTAGATTATTGCTAATCATATCTTTTAGTATATGATTTTGCAGATATTTGCTGTTTTTATTGACTCTTTGAGCTAATTCTTCCAATGAAGTATAGTCTTTGCAGTTATTGCAAATCAAATTATATAGTTCGTCTTGACTTAATCTTTGTTTGGTACTATTACTTGCAACATTACTTGCAACATTACTTGCAACATTACTTATGTTTGAAGCATATATATGGCAGTCACACCAAGCTAATATTCGAACCGGCTACAATGTCTTATCATACAATGAGTGAATCCACAAAAACAACTGTATTTTTTCGCTCTACAAGTGGAAATCTGTTTTTCCTTTTCTCCTTTCATTAGTGGTTGAAACGCCCTGCTGATGGGGGCTCCGGTAGTGAATGGACATCTCGTCACCACCCTTTCAGCCTCCTTTCATTCGTAAAATTACTTCCGGCGATACAATTGCTGAAGGCAGGTTGTGAAGGGACTTGAAGAGTACAGCTGAAACGAGGATGAGGGGATGTCCTGTCATTTTTAATAGATTGATTATCTGAATGTTTTGGTTAAAATGTAAGGATGAAAGGGGAACGTACGCATCGGGCTACACATACGGTGGCATAAGCCTACACGTATATACGCATCGGGCTACACGTACGTACGCATCGGGCTACACGTACGTACGCCTTTCCACGAAATATAGCGGTTGACGAAATTTCGTTAGCGGCAAAAAAGATCAAGATGTTCTTAAAAAAGTTCGTTGTCTTTTTAAAAAAGCTCCTTTTCTTTTTTTAAAAGGTCGTTATCTTTTTGAGAAAGCTCTTGCTCTTTTTAGAAGATGTCCTCGTCTTTTTGGGAAGGTGTGTCTGGGGCATTAGAACATAAACCGGTCAAAAGTGACGAAGAACTTAAAATGTATTCTCCAACGCATTTTTCAGTTCAGTACTATGGCTGGGACGTGGTAAATCAGCATGTAAAATTTCTCCTTCCGGCGAGAGAAGAAAATAACGTGGAATTTCCATGGGGCTGTCGGCAAACACAAGCTTTTTGATATTCTTCTGCAATTCGGCAGAAGCCATTAGATGATAACCACTTAACTTATAGTTGTCAATGCATCCTTTCCACGCATTTTCTTGTTTGGGAGAATCAATGGAGATGTATACTTGCTCCATGTTTTTGTACTCTTTGAGCATGTTGTGTAAGTCTTCCCTGAAGTTGAATTCCCCGCGACAGGGCATACACCAGCTCGCCCATAAATCGACAAACAGGTATTTGCCTTTTAGCTCGGGTATCTCTTTTAATTGCGTAAGTGTATCAATCTTGTTCTGAATAAATATTTTGTTATAGCCGGTGTCGGTAGTCTCTTCCTTGTCTTTCATTAACTTATTTAGCAGTTTGGTATGTTCATACTGAGGATGTTTTTCGTTTAAGTAATCTTTTACTTTATAGATGTCCATTTCTCCGGTATTGAATACGACCTGACAGATAGCTGCGCTCCCCAGCAGGTAAGGTTGCAGATTTTCGGGGGCACAAAAATCATCGATGTATGGGCCGAAAATTGCTTTGTCATGCGTCTCCATTTTCCTTTTGTCGCCATGATAGCGAATATATGTGTGTATGTAAGGGCTGGCTAAAGAGAATTTGATTAGTTCGAGATTGATTGCTGCCGTTTTGTTGAATATGCTGTCGATATGGTATCTTATGGCAATACTGTCCTTTTGTTCCACCGGTTTATATTTTTCGTTCTTCAATAGGACATTTAATATATTTATGATATCCATATTCAGGGTTAATGTAAATTCCTTTTTTATCGTATTGATATAATTGGCGCTTGTTTTTGTAGCCAAAGCAATACTGTCCAGACTCTTGATGTGTGGCTCAATGAGGGTATTGTTGATTTCCGCAATAACAGATTCCAATGTCTTTTCTTGACTTATATATTTCCGGAACTTTCTATTTATCGGCAGGGTATATTTTTCAAGCAGTGGGATGCCGGAGAAATTATTATGTATATATTGGAGTCCGGCCTGATTCGTCCCTCCAAACGTTATTTGCGAAGTATTATCTATATGGATGCTTAGCGAATCATTTGGAAACAGGAGGGGATTACTTCTTCCTCCCAATGCGAAGTTGCAACGGATAAAAGCAAAGGAATCAATATGCGACACTTTATAGTCGGTTGTTGTTCCTTTATGCAGGAATATCGTGGTCGTAGGTATCCGGTGGTTGGGCATTCCGTCAATGGGCTCGTAGATGGTGACAGAGTTGTCTATGTCTGTGGTAAATGTGATGGTTGCATGTTGGGCATGCAAGTTTGTGAATAGTGACATACACAAAGCGAGGAGAGAGAAAAGTTTAAGCTTCATAATAATTGTATTTATTGTTTGTGGAGAATAAAATCTAATGCCGTAGAAGTAGGGCATCATCTACTTCTACGGCAGTGCAGAAAAAGTTAGAAGTGGTTGGCTTCAAAACTTGGGGGAGATGGGGCAAATGGTCTGCAAGCCCAGCCTGCATCACCGCACTGCTTGTCCATTGACTTCTCGAGGTCTTCAAATTTGTCACTTTCTTGTATGACAGTCTCTGTACTTCCACCACAATGGCACTCTTGTATGCCACCTCTTACCGCATTCATTGCGGCTTTGGATAATTTGAATTTTGATAGATCCATTTTCATAATACAAAAGTATTAGTGTAGTTAAATCTTTTGCGATATGCTCAGCCCTTATCGCTTGGCTTTTTGTTTGCAAACAATATCTTTATTACACGTACTGTAAATCTTCTATGCCGTACACTTGAGGCATCTCCTTTCCATTGACAGTGATAAAAGGCGTGTGTTCCAAGTGAATCTGTTGGCAATAAGCTTGTTGTGCTTCCAACATCTGTTCGGCCTGTTTTATAGGTTTGCAGGATGCTATAAACTTACTGTTTTGCTTTTCAAACCATTCATCCAGTAGATGCATGGCCTTCTGGAATCCGTGTTCAAGATAGCAGGTTATGATTGCCAGTGCGATGTCTTTGCCTACGGTATCTTGCGGCGCAATGGAGAAAAGAATCCTTATGGATGCATTTTCCAGTTTCATCCATTCTTGATGCTCGTTTGCACAATGCTTGCAATGTGGGTTTATAATAATTTGTACGAGCTTGCCGTCTTGCGCTTCTCTTTGAATTGTTATGTCCTTCTCTGCGTTGGGAACTGCATGCCCCATTTGCAGCAGTGTGTTGAAAAGGGTAGGATATGACAGCAAAAGTACTCTTTTGTCTTTCAATTTTGCCACTTCCCGCACCGAGTCCAGCAGTTCTTTCAGCGCATACCATGCGGTGCAGCAAAGTGTGCCTATCAATATAAAAGCAAGGATGGCTGATATGTTTAAATGCCAGGCAGCTATATCAGTGGAGAATAGGACAAGAGCCTGTAACCATATTATGATATCGATGGAGAGGCAGAACATACACAGTTTGCGAGCTATTATCACTTGATAACCGACGGACCACAAGGTGAATGCAATGGAAATGCAGGTGGCCCAAGTCCAGATGCTGTAATAGAGGGGGATATGGAATGCCGTAGAAAGGAATAATGTAGAGTAATATAATAAGGCCATTTCTCCCAATGTGATGATTCCATTGATGCTGGCGGCTTTGGAGTGCAATATCTCGTTACAGTCCACGACATTGCCTATTTTGCAGAAACGCTGCAAGAAATCTTTGTTGTAGGATTCTTTATAAATGATAAGGATGGACACGGCAAGCCCTATCCATGTCAGTGTGTTGAAAAGTAGGTCTTCTGTTTGTCGGGGGCTGGTCAGCAGATAGATAATACCTGCTAATCCGATGGTCGACAGGTATTTATATTTCTTCGCAAGATACAATATTTGTTTTAATTGATAATATGGTTCATGATAAGATGCCTGCGTTTCGTCTACTATCAAGACGACTCCTTTCCATGCAGCGATGAACTGCTTTGTCGGAAGGTTTTCTTCTTTCCCCTTGTCGGAAAGTAAGATTGTTTTTTCTTCTTGTATGCTTTTTACAAGGCAATATTTTCCGTTGTGCATCAATGCAAGGAAAGGTGCTTCTATTTTGCTTAAATAAGTGACCGGCAGTTGATATACTTCGTGTGTAATATGAAGGCTGTCAAGTGCATCACTTATCCCCCTAATGGAGCATCCCATTGGGGTGTCAAGCAGTTCCTTGATGCGTCCATAGCTTACTTTTATCGACAATTCCTTCAAATACCGATTCAGTATGTTCATTGTGTAGTCTATATCGGCCATGCTATTTCTAGTTTATCAGTTGCTCCAAAGCATTCAGCAGTTCTTCTCCTCTTAAATCTTTTGCAATGATGCGTCTCTCTTTGTCCAACAAGAAATTCCTTGGGATGGATTTAATCTTTAAGGCCCTGACTTGCTTGTCGGGTACATTCCTGTCATTCACCCCTCTCACATGGATGAAGTGTCGGGTGC